>Ga0193950_1000053_pt1 | contig 39251 bp, 35 predicted proteins | sample BB_1_MG_FD_144485 | JGI IMG/M metagenome (GOLD analysis project Ga0193950, IMG submission 144485) | Microbial mat bacterial communities from the Broadkill River, Lewes, Delaware, United States - BB_1_MG | ecosystem: Environmental > Aquatic > Freshwater > River > Microbial mats | place: USA...
ACAGCTGGAAGATTTATTTTTAACAACCCCTACCATTATTCAGAAAAACCGTAACCCAATAAGAAAAAAGCGGCGAGCTCATTATCGTTTAAGTTTTGTTAAAAGAGTACTGAAGTATTGCTTTTAATCCTTAACTTAATGGCAGTGCATTGGTGATTGGGAATAATGCTTATCAAGGGGGGTATCATTTAAATGAGAAACCGCTTAATGATGCCGAGGATATGACGGCGTTATTAGAGCAAGTGGGGTTTAGTGTTTCTCATTATGCTGATTTAAATAAACAAAGATTAAAAGTTGCTATTCAGCGATTTAGTAAAAAAATCAAAGCAGAGGATCAGGTACTGGTGTATTACTCTGGGCATGGTATGCAGTATCAGCAGAGTAATTATTTTATTCCAGTTAATTCTCTTACTGATATAAAGGAACCTGTACATTTAGAGTTTGAGGCGGTTGAGGTTGATTATTTATTAAAAACGATCGCTTATTATAATCCTGCGGTTAATATTTTGATTTTAGATGCATGTAGGAATCATCCATTTAAGAATAAGGGCATATTTAAAGGCAGCAGTGTACAAGATGGTTTAATTGCAAACTCTGCCCCATCAGGGACTTTAGTCGCCTATGCCACAGGGGAAAATAAAGCAGCATTCACAGGTGAAGGGCGTAATAGTCCATATGTGGAAGCGTTAAAAAAAGAGTTGCCGCGTGCAGGGCAAAGTATCCTTGATATGTTTACTAATGTGAGAAATAAGGTAAGCAGTAAAACAAAGGGTGAACAAAAGCCTAATTTTATTTCTGAGCTAGATGGGCATTTTTGTTTTGTCAGTTGTCCTGAGCCAGTGAAGAATTCTACCTTGGATGTATCCAGTAATATTCAAAGTGCTTATGTGTGGTTGAATAATAAGAAAAAAGGTTATGTGCCGCAGTCTCTGCAACTGAAAGCAGGAGAGTATCAAGTTAAAGTGACACGCCAAGGTTATACGCCTTTTGAAAAATGGGTGGATGTACGAGGGGATCAACGATTGATGGCGGAATTGGAGGAGCAGGGGGAAGTTGTTACGCCTGTTATCCCACAGCCAATTAAACCTATTAAAAGAGCATTGTCATCTAGTACAACAGAAAAATTGATTCACAATCGTTATTTAACAAATAAAAATGGGACAGCAAAAGATACACAAACAGGCTTAACATGGATGCGCTGTTTGGTGGGGCAGACATGGGATACAAAAAGGAGTCGTTGTAATGGAAAGGCTGAAACATTTACAGGGAAGCAAGCTAAGGCAATACTTAAAAATTTTGCAGGTTATTCGGATTGGCGTTTACCCACTATTAAAGAATTACGATCAATAGTGTATTGCAGTAATGGTGATACAAAGCCAAGTACCACTGCTAATAATAGTGGTTGTGATACAAAAAAATATGGTGCTTATACTCGCCCAACCATTGTTGAAGCAGTTTTTCCTGATACACCAAAGTATTCGATTGTCTGGTCAGATTCATATAACTCTTATTATGCTAATAAATCAGATTTAGACAATGCGTGGAACGTGGATTTCAATTATGGAAATGACTACGAATACAGCCGTAGCTATAGCAAGCATGTTCGGTTAGTGCGTGGCGGACAGTGACCTTTGACCTTTGTTCTTCCATTTCATTCCCCTTTGTTTCCTATACATCCCGTAGGGTGCGGCGAAACCCGTGCACAAGCCTATATTTTGTTGCCAAGTTCTCACGGGTTTTGCCCACCGCACCCCGATATATTTCATAGGATAAAACAAAAAGGGTAACACAAGGTTTACCCTATATTCATTAGATTATGCTCAGTAATATAGGGTTTTATTTTGGGGTGATTTGTTATCGGGGTTTGGTGGGCAAAATCCGTAAAAAATTCAACAACAGAATTGATTATATTACACGGATTTCGCCCCATCCTACGGGGAAATATAAAATTAAAATGTAGGGGTAACCCTTGTGGTTACCCTTACACGTCCAAGAGAGCATTCCCACACAGGTATGTGAGGAATGAGGGGAAACCAGATAATCCTTAACTTAATGGTAGTGATGCAATACTGGGCACGGAACTTAACTCCGTCATGATTTATGATAGTGGGATATAATAAAGAGATATTGTAAGCAATACCTCTATAGTTAACAGAACTCTATTTTAATCGTTAAAGCCTAACTCTTCACAGATTTGCTCAATAAGAGGCAGATCATTTGGATCAAGGTCTAAAAATAAACAGCCGACACAATGAATACTGGGGTTACTATCACGTTTTACCCAACGTGTTTCAACTGTCACATCTAATGAAGGTTTGCTAAACTCCTCAAAATCAGGAAGTTTAATTTGTATGTTGCGTTTTACATGTAATGCCATGGGGTGGGGAGCTAAAATCATCACTCCTTCCCCTGAAATATCACCTAAATGTCCAAGTAAACGGTCAGTCCCTTTTTCCACAATATCCAAATATAGCATTAAATGACGGCGTTCTTTATGTCGGAATTCCATACTAACCCCCTTCCTATCACACCTTATCTATGACCTACCCTTTTTTACTAAAAATATAGTGTTAATTTAGCGTATTGTTTATTCTCTTCTATATTAAGAAAGGTAGTTGATTTTAAGCAAACTGCAAAGCTTATTCACTATCAATAAAAAATCGTTGCCGCTCTTCAGCGGTTAAATCACGGGGTTTGATTTTATGACCATGATCAATTAATGCTTGTGCATCAGGAAAAACACGCCACAATCTGGCTGTTTTATCACGAGAAGCGGTAATCACCCCATTGCCTTTTTTATTATAATAAGCACTAAATACCATACCTGTATGACCACGCAATTCAGCCAGTGATTTACCTGATTTTACATCCCATAAATGCGCTGTCCCATCCCCTGATGCACTGAGTAACTGCTCTCCACTAGGACTAAAATGTATCTGAAATACGGTGGCATCATGTGCACGTAATATATGGACTAAATCCCCAGTACTACGTTGCCAAATACGTACAGTTTTATCATAAGAAGAGGTGGCAACTAGCTTTCCATCAGGGCTAAAGGCGGTATAAGATACATAATTTTGATGTCCGACTAACTTATATAAAAGCTTACCTGTTTTAACTTGCCAAATATAAGCATTATCATCATAAGAAGCGGTGACTAAATACTGTCCATCTGCACTAAATGTAGCATGGGGAACATAAGATTGATGTTCTGCCAGTACCTTATAATTATTAATATCTTGCATATCCCATAAACGCGCGGTGTTATCTCGTGAAGTCGTGACCACATAGCGTCCATCAGGTGAAAAGGCAGTAAAATAAATCCGATTTTTATGCCCTGTTAACTCACGTATTAATTTACCTGTGCGTACATTCCATAAATAAGCATTATTATCATAGCCCACAGTAATCAATCGCCGACTATCAGGGCTAAATGCGGCATAGCTTACATTATTTTTATGTGCGGTTAATGTATGCAAACGTTTACCTGTATGACTGTCCCATAATTTGGCACTGCGATCATAGGAGGTGGTGACAATATACTGACTATTTGGGCTAAAAATAGCATGATTAATACGGGCTTGATGAGCGGGTACACTAAATAATTGTTTACGTGGTTTAATCTGCCACACATTTAAACGATTATCTGTTGCTGCGGTTAAAGCCAATTTTCCATTAGGTGAAAACCGCGCTTGATATAAGGCGGCACTGTGTCCTGTTAAAATTTGTTGCCATGCATTACTTTTGGTTGCCCAAATGCGTATATTGCGATCCGCAGAGGCGGTAATTAATTGACTGCTATCATGATTAAAATGCAGCTTATTAATCACTGCTGTATGCCCTTTTAAGGTCGTATGCAGTTGTTGCAAGCGTAAATCCCATAATTTCACTGTTTTTTGATCAGCAACCGCTAACCATTGCCCATTAGGGCTTAGTGCAGCGTGAATAATGGCATTTTTTTGTTTACCCAATTTTTGAATCAGATCAGCACGGGCAAAATCCCATAACAACACACTTTTATCTGCGCCAAAACTAATTAAATTCTGCCCATCAACCGTAAACTGCAAAGCGTTAATCGCTTTTTTATGCCCTGCTAAAGCATGAAGATACTCCCCTGTGTAAGCATTCCAAACATTAATACTATAACCTGAAATAGTAAGGATATAGTCCCCATCAGGACTAAAATAGCCTTTTGAAATAGATAAAGTATGAGGAGGGGTACTAAATAATAGCTCTCCTGTTGCCACATTGACCACATGTGCCGTTTTATCCCAAGAAGTAGAAATGATTTTCTTCCCATCAGGGCTAAATGCAACAGATAAAACCGATGAAGTATGTTGTGCAAATTGGCGTATTTTTCTGCCTGCCATATCCCATAATAAAACTATATCATCATCCCCTGCGGTAGCAAGATAACGCCCATCAGGACTGAATGCAGCATCAATAATGGTTTTACTGTGTCCTTGTAAACGGATGGGTTGATTTAAAGTTTGGGTTGTCCACAACAAGCCATCTTTGCCATCATGGCTAAAAACCTGAGTACCTTGTAGGTTAAATAAGGTGCGATTAATAATATGCGGGGTTTTTAGCAGTGTTTTCGGTGAATAATTTTTCTTTTTATCCCATATCTTTACTGTATTACGGCTGCTTGAAACAATAAAGCGATTGCTTTTATTGACATCAAGTTGAGTGACCGCATTATCATGCCCTATTAAAATATGCCGTTCATGTAAATTTAATAAAGCATCATAGAGCTGTTTGATGGCTTCAATCACATAAGGGCGTTCATTTTTACTGATATCACGTGGTAAAGCATTGAGGCTTAATGCAGTAGCTTCAAAATAATTGCCTGCCTCATTCTGTTGACGCGCTAAATCAGCAAGGAATAAAGATTGGGTATGATGAGCACGCTCTAACATATGCGTGGCTAAATCAGCACTTTTCTTAGCTTCTAAATATAAGAAAGAAGAAGGCGCAAGGGATAAAATCAATAATGCCATCACGGCAAACAAGATCCAGCGTAGGCGTGTTTGGCGTTTTGAATGACTATATTCAGTTTGAGAGGCAGTAATATAATCATGTTGCAACATTGTGCAAGCGGGGATTTTTTCACGCGCTTCACGTTGCCATGCTTCGGCTTGAACTAACTCTTCCCCCCGTAATAAAACATCTTTACTTTTTTGTTTTTGCTCCCACTCCCGTGCACGTTGCAACCATTTAGTATGTTGGCGTACATGCTCGCGATCAATTTCTAGAGCGCGAATTAATTCTCTAAAGGTAATATTAAAATCATCCTGACTTTGGCGAAAATCTAGCCATTGCACTTTTGCTAGTGCAGGATGTAAATCCATATTATTCACAGGACGATATAATAAAGTTACCGTGCGTTTTCCTAGCTGTTGGGCAAATTCAACTTCTTGTTCACAATAGGGGGAATTAATCGCATCAGGGGAGATAATAAATAAAAAATTATCTGAACTTTCAATACCTTGCTTTATTTCAGTAAAAAAATCTGCTCCTGTGGCAATATTCTCTTGATCAAACCATGTGGTTTTTCCCATAAGCTGTAAATTATTATTTAAACGACGGGCAAAATCGGCATCAGCACGTGAATAAGAAATAAATACATTTTGAGTATTATTAAGCGGTTGTTTTTGGCTTTCTTGAATAAATTGACTATGTAAGGGTAAAGCTGTGTAGTGCTGATAAGTTTCTGCCACACTTAACCATGATAAAGCTTTTTGTAAATTGTAACCGTGTAATAAGATACTAATATTTTTATTTTGTGCTTGCCATTTTAAGGCTTTAACCAATAAAATTTTATGTTGTTCATGATAAGCTGCATCTTTGCTTAATAAATTAATTAATTTTTTAATCGCTTCTTCTGATTGCTCAGTTTTATGCAAATGTCGACAGTCAATAATAGGTAAATGAGCTAATTCTTCTTGTAATTCAACAGGTTCTAATAATAATAAAATAATGCGTTTTTGGCATTGTAAAGCATGATGTAATTGTTGTTGGCACACAGGATGTTGTAATGAGGCTGTGGTGACTAAATATAAAAAATTATCTGCTTCTTCAATACCTTGCTGGATATTTTTATTAAATGTATGGCGTAATTTTAAACTATTTTCACTGCGCCACACCGTCCATGCTTGGCGCATTAAGGCATAACTGATTTGGTCAAGTAAAGCTTTATCCGCATCAATAGAAGATAAAAAAACTTGAGTCATTAAATTATTGGCATTTTTTGTACTTTCACCAATATATTCACATTGTAAATACGTGGGTTCACAAGGGGCTTGATTTTGCCCATCATCAAAACGTTTTTTTAACCATGTCACGGCTTGGGCGCGTTTTTTATCAAATAGTAGTGCGTGATGACGACGATAATGATGTTCCCAGTTTAGGGCACTGTTTAATAATTCTGTATGTTGCTGCACATAGTCCGCTTCATGGGCTATGGCTGAAAAAAGTTGCTCTAAAGCAGTGTTATACTCAATGGAACCATCAAAAAAAATCCAATTACGTTTTTTAATAATACTGGGGAGTTTTTCAAGATTTTCAGCAGGATCAATATGTAATAAAGGAATAATACGTTTTTTATGGGTGGTGGCTAGCTCTACTTCTTTTCGACAATAAAGAGATTGGGCTGAATGCGGCGCAATAATAAAAATAACATTGTGTGATCGCTCAATGCCATCATCAATTTGTTTTTGAAAATCAACGGTGGGCGGGATATCATTTTGATCAAACCAAACATTTAAACCTTGTTGTTGTAACTGCTCTGCAAGCGTTGTGGCAAATTGTTTACTTTCTCTACGCCCATAAGAGATAAAAACATCAAAATAGGTGACCATCAAGTTAACTCCTCTACGGGGTTTAATGCAAAGTCAATTAACATACATTGATAGGAGCACTGGTATATATTGGCAGTCTGCTGACAGGCAGCTAAAAAAGTGGCACTGCCTAGTGCAAGTATTTGGCAGGTATTAGGCGCGGCTAAATTATCAAGCCACTGTGCCGCAAGCTGTTGTATCTCTCCTGAAAAACACCCCACTGCATCAGAATGAACCAAACGGCTAGCCAGTTGCCAATCTTCTAGCAAGGGTAATGCCGCAATCGCATCAACGGGTAAACTGGGGACAATCAAGCGTGAAGGACAAGGGGTAAAGGGCGGGGTATCTGTTAAAGTTAGCAGTGTTAAATTAGTACGATGCTTTTGCTGTTTGAGTTGAGCAGCAATCCCCATAATACTACCTAATGCATGTTCTTCTGCCATGATTAAACAAGGGGCATCAGTCTGCCAGTGTAAGGCTGTGCCTGTAATACGTGTACAGTGTAAAGAGCTGGAAATAGGCAGTTGGCGTAGCTGTGTTATTAAGGCAATATGTGGGATTTCAGGGTAAAAAATATCAATCCATCCTTGATGCGGATGAAGGCGGCTAATGGGTAATAAAGGAAATAAAGTCTGTTCATAGCTTAGCTGTAATTGTTGCCCAATTTGTACCTGTGTTATTAATTCAGGCGCATGTAAACGCAGTAAATAATAACCACTTTCCTGTGGTTCATGGGCAACAATAACAGCTGTATTTTTCATGATGATTCCACTTGTTACATTTTTGATATTTAGGGTAAATGAGGTCGCTCTAAATATTCATGGGATTGCATTTCTTCTAAACGGCTTTTTGTGCGCTCAAAAGCAAATTGATGACGTTTCCCCACATACAAACTTTCTAAAGGCTCAGCAGCGGAAATAATTAATTTTACATTCCGATCATAAAACTCATCAACTAAGGTGACAAAACGCTGCGCAAAGTCATTGCTCATATCATCCATTTGAGGAATATCACTGAGTAATACCGTATTAAAGCATTGGGCTATTTCTATGTAATCAGGTACAGCACGAGGTGCATCACAAATATGATTAAAGTCAAACCATACCACCCCATCAGCACATTTTATAGTTTGAATATTACGCCCATGTATTGCCAATTTTGCCTTGACTTCACCTTCATCTGGTGCAAGCAATGAAAAATTATGGGCTAAATTTAACTGGGCTGCTGTATCTAAAGGTGAATGATAGATTTCTGCTTGTTCTAGGGTACGTAAACGATAATCTACACCATTATCAACATTCACCACTTCTGTATATCGTTTTAATAACGCAATGGCAGGTAAAAAACGTTGGCGTTGTAAGCCATCTTTATATAATTCATCAGGTGGGATATTAGAAGTGGTGACTAAGGTGACTCCATGATCAAATAAAGCTTTAAATAAATTGCCTAAAATCATCGCGTCAGTAATATCAGAAACATGAAACTCATCTAAACAAATAATATGGGCTTTTTTGGCTAAGTGACGGGCAACAATAACCAGTGGGTTTTGTTTATGCTTTAATTTTTTTAGCTCTTCATGCACCATTTGCATAAAACGATGAAAATGTAAGCGCATTTTTTTTTCAATCGGTAGACAAGCAAAAAAATTATCAACTAAATAGGTTTTTCCACGCCCCACCCCCCCCCAAAAATATAAGCCTTTAACAGGTTGATGTTTAGCTTTAGTAAATTTTTTCTTTAATAAATCAAGGTAAGTGGTTTTATTTTCTTGCTGTAATGTAGCAAGTAAATTGTCATATACATGCTGTGTATGTTGTACCGCAATGTATTGAGCTGGGTCGGAATGGAAATCAGGCTGTTGTAAGTCGTGTTGATATTTTTCAAGCGGGGTCATCATCATAAGAACGTGGTGTCACTCAGCAGGGTGATAAATTATGACTATAATTAGGTAGAAATTTATAAGATAATTTGAGCGGGCATTATTAGGCATAATAATAACAGCATGGCTCAATTGAGGTCACCAGAGTTTATAACATGTTAGACATCATATTGGAATCCTTGTTTCTGGGATTAGGAGGAGGGGGACTATTTTTTTTAATACGAATGCAGTATGTACATGAAAAAATACCCACTTTACTCAAATTTTATATTTTATTAATGGGTATTTTATTTATTGCAATGGGAAGCGTCTCTTTTTTTATTCGCTTTATTTCCCCTTATTCATTTTTAATAGCTATGCAACAAACTATTGAAATAGCTATCATTATTACTATTATTTTACTAATTAAAAGCAGTTTGCTGCATTTTCATTTATTATATAAAACACTGTCTGTATTACAGAGCGAGCAACAAAAAGATAACATTGATTTTCAAAAGTTTAAATGTATTTTTAACCATGCCCCTTTAGGTATTCAACTTTTTAATCAAGCAGGGCAGCTTATAGAGGTAAACGCTTATTGTGCGCAAATGTTGGCTTATACCCAACAAGAAATACTGCAACTCACTCAGCCCTTAAAGCAACTGATACACCCTCAAGAATACCAAAAACATCAACAGTTTTACCAAGAATTATCATTACAACAACGTACTTATATCCATTGTTTAGAGACCCGTTATTTAGCAAAAAATGGAAAAAGTATTGCTGTCAAAATAGATGCGGTGACCTTAGCACAGCAAAATGAGGCGCATTCTCCACCATTTATTTTAGTCACCTTACAAAAAATTGAGAATAGAAAACATACAGAGCGTATTCTTTCAGAATTAAATCATGACTTAATGTTTCATATTGATAATTTACCCATAGGGGTGATTGAATGGGATATTGAAGGCAAAATTGCCTATTGGTCGCCTAAAGCTCAGCAATTATTTGGTTGGAATGCCACAGAGATGTTAGGCAAGTATTGGTATGATCAATTATTTTTTCATAAATTAGATCAAATACACTTTCAAAATTTATTACTGCGCTTATTAAAAGGGCAACAAAAAAATACCAGTGTTCTTTATCGAATGCATACTAAGCAACAGCAATTAGTTGCTTGTAAATGGCATTTTTCTATGCGCTTTGATGCTAAAAAATGCCCTGTAAGTTTACTTTCTTTTATTGAATGTGTTGATGATAAAATGGCTTTACAGCAGGCCTTATATGAAAGTGAAGAAAAATTTAAACAGTTAGCTGATCATATCAATGATATTTTTTATATTTTAGATTTAAAAGATGGGCGTTTAGTTTATATAAACCCTGCTTATCAGGCAATTTGGGGGGGGAATATCAGAGATGAACACCAATTAGAGTGGTTGGATAGAGTGCACCCTGAAGATGTTTCTCGTGTTCATGTCACCTTTAAAAAAATAGATAAAAACAATAGTAATCAATTGTTTAATCAAGAATACCGTGTTATTCATCCCAATGGTGGCGTGCGTTGGTTACGTGATAGAGGCTTTCCTATTCATGATAAAGAAGGGAAAGTATATCGGGTAGCGGGCATTGTGGAAGATATCACTCATTATAAGCAAGTTGAAAAAGCGTTGCGTTATAGCAAAAAAGAGTTGCAGCAACGTAATGCAGAGGTACATGCTCTCTATGAATTTTCACGGGCGATTGGTGAAAAAAATACTTATATTGAGGCAATTGAGCTACTGTTTGAACACCTGTTTCGCCTTGTTCCCAAGCTGATTAATGGGGGTATATTATTAATTGATGAAAACTTTGCTCAATGGTGTGTTGGCTCTTCTGTTACGATTGATGCACTGCTATATAAAAGCATTCAAGATCAAGCTATTGAGACCTTATCAAAAACACAAACCTTATCTCTTGATCCTTTATCATTAACAACACATACCTTACCCGTTCCCCAACGTTATACACAAAAACCCTTTCAAATTTTAAAAAACCAGAAATATTTACTTGTTCAAGAAAAAAATACCACAGTGGGAGTGATATGGTTAGCTGCTATTGATGAAGACAGTTTATTACCCGATGATTTACGTTTGGTGACGACACTAATTAATCATCTTACTCATAACTTATATCGAATAAAGAATATATTAACACAGGAAAAACAACACTTTAAAGGTTTAGTACAATATATTCCAACAGGGGTTGCCTTATTTAATCAACAAAAACAATTAATTTTAGCCAACCCTGTTGCACAAAAATATTTACCTATGATTACACAGTGTAATATCTCTACCTTACATGCTGATCCAAGTTGTTTTAATTTTGATAGTTATATCAATCAGGGTATTTATGTTCTAACCTTAGAGAGTATTTTTTTAGAATTGCGGGCTGACATTATTAATGAAGGACCTTATGCAAGCAATCATATCCTAATTATTCAAGATGTGAGTGGGCGTGAACAAATTGCTGCTGATTTACGTAAAGAAAAAAAATTACTTTCACAGCGTGTGGCAAAACGGACTGAAAAATTACGTAGTATTAATGAAGAATTAGAAGAGACCAATAAAAAATTAGAGAGTGCTAATGATCAGTTAGAACGTGCTAATCAGCTTAAAAATGAATTTTTAGCTAATATGAGTCATGAGTTGCGTACGCCCCTTAATGCTATTTTAGGAATTTCTGATGGCTTGTGTGAAGGCGCACATGGCAACTTAAATACAAAACAATCTCAACTCCTTCAACATATTTCAGACAGCGGACGGCATTTATTACAACTGATCACAGATATTTTAGATTTATCAAAGATTGAAGCGGGAAAAATTGATCTCCATTTTGATTACTGTAATATTGAGACATTTTGTAAAAGTTGCTTATTCTTTATTCAAACCACTGCACAAAAGCAGAAATTAACGGTCACCGTTACGCATTGTCAGCAATTAAAATTTGTTTATGCCGATATACGCCATTTAAAACAGGTGATTGTTAATCTATTAAGTAATGCCGTAAAATTTACCCCTGAAGGGGGAAAAATTCACTTAACCACACAATATAATAAAAAGAAAAAACAGCTGGTTTTTTCTATATCTGATACAGGTATTGGTATTCCTGAAGATTTAATTCCTGAACTTTTTAAACCTTTTGTACAACTTGATAGTAAGTTAGCACGAAAATACCCAGGGGCAGGCTTGGGTTTAACCTTATCTCACCGCTTAATTAGTCTTCATGGGGGACAGATTGATGTTAAAAGCAAAGAAAATCAAGGAAGTTGTTTTGTAATTACTTTACCCTATCAGGAAGATGATCCCCCTACGACATTCAACAGGGATAATATAGAGCCTAACACTAAACAATATCCTAGCCACTATCATAGCTTTACTCATCCTTTAATCTTATTAGCTGAAGATAACCCTACTAATGTAGAAGTTGTGAAAGGCTATTTACAACATAAAGGCTATTCTTTAGTTGTGGCACGTAATGGCTTAGATGTGTTCACCCATTTAAAAACCAGCAAACCAAACTTGATTTTAATGGATATTCAAATGCCACATCTAGATGGTTTGGAGGCCACCGAGCTTATTCGGAATAATGAAGAATATTGTCATATTCCTATTATTGCGCTCACTGCATTTGCTATGCCGGGGGATAAGGAACGTTGTATTAATGCAGGCATGGATGATTACATTAGTAAGCCTGTTGATTTCACCATTTTAATTGAAAAAATAGAAAACCATTTAAATAAGGAAAAAACATAGGATGTTCGGATTACACAAGGAGTTTAGATACTATGATTCGTAGTATGACTGCATTTGCACGAGAAGAAAAATGTACCGATTGGGGGACTTTGTGCTGGGAAATCCGCACAGTTAATCATCGCTATTTAGATATCAGTATTCGTTTACCTGAAGAATTTCGTAGTTTAGAGCCTAAAATTTATGAGCATTTACAAAAACAAGTGAAGCGTGGAAAGGTAAATTGTAGCTTATACTTTCAAACCAACCCAGAAGCCAGTGATCAATTTCAAGTGAATGAAGTGATGGTGGAACGTTTATGGGGGGCATTAAAAACAGTACAACGTTTAACCAATGTCGATACGGAACCCTCTCCCTTAGATATTTTACGCTGGCAAGGGGTTTTATCTCCTAAAGATTTAGATATTGAAGAGGCAAGCCAAGCGGTATTTAGCTTATTACAACACACCGTAACACAACTTGTTGAACATCGGGAGCGTGAAGGAAATGCTTTGGCAGAGTTGATCGCACAACGTTGTGATGCCATTGATGAGGAAGTGAAAAAGGCACGGGTTGATTTACCTGCCATTATGCAAGGTTTACAGGAGCGTTTACACAGTCGTTTAGCAGAATTAACGGAAATTGATTCCGATCGGGTTGAGCAAGAAATGGCTTTATTAGCTCAAAAAATGGATGTAGCAGAAGAATTAGATCGTTTAGAAACCCATTTGAAGGAAATTCGTGATATTCTGCAACAAAATAAACCTATTGGGCGACGTTTAGATTTTTTAGTGCAAGAATTGCATCGTGAAGCCAATACTCTTGGGGCAAAATCTAACCATGTTAATACCACTTATAGTTCTGTAGAATTAAAAGTTTTAATCGAGCAGATTCGAGAACAAACTCAAAATATTGAATAATAAAGGATAAAAAACGGTGACACACGGTACATTATATATTATTTCAGCGCCTTCAGGTGCAGGGAAAACCAGTTTAGTACATGCACTTTTGAAAACATGTGATGATTTATGTGTGTCAGTGTCTCACACCACACGTATGATGCGTGAGGGGGAAGAAAATGGGGTGAATTATCATTTTGTCACCATAGAGGCTTTTCAAGCCATGCAACAAAAGGCAGCTTTTCTAGAAGCTGCGCAAGTTTTTGATAATTATTATGGTACCTCTGAGCAAGCCGTGATGGATGAACTAGCACAAGGGCGTGATGTTATTTTAGAAATTGATTGGCAAGGTGCGGCACAAGTACGTGAAAAATTCCCTGATGCACGCAGTATTTTCATTTTACCCCCTTCTCAAGCAGCCTTACGTGAACGTTTGAATGGACGGGGACAAGATTCTCAAGAGATTATTGAACGACGTATGCGTGATGCGGTCAGTGAAATGCAACATTGCCAAGAGTTTGATTATATTGTTATCAATGATGTTTTTGACAAAGCTTTACAGGATTTACAAACTATTATTACTGCCCAGCGTTTACAGCAAAGCCATCCTCAGCATCCACATCACACATTATTGGCTGAATTATTGCTTTAAAACAGAAAATTAAAAAAAGCAGTTCATACACATGTATCACAACATAAGCTACCAATATGTGCATGTATACTGTAAACTGCGTTGTACTCTGCTCAATAAGCGGCTGTAACCTCTAATAATAAAATAATGATGACAATAAGATAAAAATATATGTTACCCCCTTGTATTTTTTTAATGGGGCCCACCGCCTCAGGCAAAACAGATTTAGCTATCGCACTGCGTCAGCATTTTCCCTGTGATATTATCAGTGTTGATTCTGCATTGGTGTATCGTGATATGGATATTGGTACTGCAAAACCTGATGCAGCAACCTTACATAAAGCTCCCCACCGTCTTATTGATATTCGCGATCCCAGTGAAGCCTATTCTGCGGCAGATTTCCGCACGGATGCTTTAAAAGAAATTAAAGCCATTCATGCCACAGGACGCATCCCATTATTAGTCGGGGGGACAGGTTTATATTTTCGCGCCTTACAGCAAGGTTTATCTGACTTACCTGCTGCTGATCCTGTGGTACGTGAACGCTTATTACAGCAAGCCAATGAACTCGGCTGGACAGCGATGCATGAGCGTCTAGCTACAATTGATCCTGATACAGCCCAACGTATCCACCCCAATGATCCACAACGTATTCAACGCGCCCTTGAAGTATATGAAGTGTCAGGGGAAACCATGAGTCAATGGTATGCAAAAACCAAAACTCAAGCATGGGAATACCCTGTGGTAAAAATTATTCTCTCCCCTGCACAACGGCAAGTACTCCATGATAGAATAGCTCAGCGTTTTCAACAGATGCTATCAATGGGGCTAGTGGATGAGGTACAAGCACTTTTTGATCGGGGTGACTTAGATTTAAGCTTACCTTCTTTGCGCTGTGTCGGCTATCGACAAACATGGCAATATCTTTTAGGCGAAATAGATTATGAGACGCTTAAGGAAAAAGGTATTATTGCCACACGACAACTTGCTAAACGCCAATTAACATGGTTACGTGCTGAAAAAGAGGCACAGTGGTTTGATAGCCAGCAAGCTGATATTACGCAACATGTATTGAAATATCTCGCAGACATCCCCATGCTATCGCAACAGTTCCAAGGCTAAAATGGCTTTACGATAAAGATAATAATGCGATGGATATAATTTTAATGGAAACACGGAGAAGAAACTATGAGTAAAGGGCAATCCCTTCAAGACCCTTTTTTAAATGCCTTGCGTAAAGAGCGTGTGCCAGTCTCTATTTACCTCGTAAACGGTATAAAATTACAAGGACAAATTGAATCTTTTGATCAATTTGTGGTGTTATTAAAAAATGCGGTCAGCCAAATGGTGTATAAACATGCCATCTCTACTATTGTCCCCGCTCGCAATGTAAAAATTGCACACGAAGATGATGATGTCGCAGATAGCAATAATAGCTAAATTATCCCTGTGCCATAACATCAAAGATACTTGGGTAGGTTGCACATTTGTACTGCCTACCTCTGCCTTGAATGATAAATGATAAAAGGTCGGTTCTGTCCCCTATTTTTCTTATCAACATACCTTCCTTTTAACACTATAAATATAATTTTTTCAGCCAATTAGCCAAAATAATACATATAAAAACCAGCATTATTCAAGTATAATTACAGCAAGTTTTATTTTCTTTAGTATGATTATTTATTGATACCTGCCTTGAAAGTGGTATAAAAATATCACATGTATAAGTTTGTATTGCAGTATCAATATCCCTCATAGTGTGATGATAAGGTGTTCAATATAATTTGAACATACTATGTGCCATGCTATGTAATAAATCGTAAATTAACATTTATAAAGGGCAGGACAATTTTAAAGTTTACAACACATATTTTATATTATAGACGTACTATCCATTGCACACATTTTTAGCCTAACGCCTTTATCTCTCACTGGTCACCGTATTTTTACGGGTTGTAATTACTAAAAAACAAGGCAATACGAATATACTATGTTTGAACGTCCTCGTAGTGGTGAACGCGCCCTACTCATTCATATAAAATTACACAGCGAATTAGAACAAGCCACTTTAGAAGAGTTTAATGAACTGGCAAGTTCTGCAGGGGCTGAAGTATTAACCCATATTACAGGAAGTCGTCAAAAACCTGATCCCAGTACTTTTATTGGGCGTGGGAAGCTCGCCGAAATTGCAGATTATATCGCCGCAGAAAATGTAGAGTTAGTCCTCTTTAATCACAGCTTAACGCCTGTACAAGAGCGAAATATTGAACGTGAATTAAAATGTCGTGTTTTAGATAGAGCAGGGGTTATTTTAGATATCTTTGCTCAACGCGCCCGCTCTTTTGAAGGAAAGTTGCAGGTCGAACTTGCACAATTACAACATTTATCGACTCGTTTGATTCGTGGTTGGACACATTTGGAACGGCAAAAAGGGGGGATTGGTTTACGTGGGCCAGGGGAAACCCAGCTTGAAACTGATCGTCGTTTACTCAATGAGCGTATTAAAACCATTAACCGCCGTTTAGAAAAAGTTTCTCAACAACGAGAATTAAGCCGCCGTGCACGTAAACGCGCAGAAATTCCTGTGGTTTCACTGGTAGGCTATACCAACGCAGGAAAATCAACCTTATTTAATCGTATTACAGAATCAGGTGTATACGCTGCAGATCAATTATTTGCAACCTTAGACGCAACTTTGCGGCGTGTGGAGTTACCTAATAAAACCGCGATGATTTTAGCGGATACAGTTGGGTTTATTCAATCTTTACCCCATGATTTAGTGGCTGCATTTCGGGCAACCTTAAATGAAACCCGTGAAGCTGACTTACTCTTGCATGTTGTAGATGCGAATGATCCTGATCGCCCATTGCGTATTAACCAAGTAAATGAGGTATTAGATGACATTGGCGCACAAGAAGTGCCACAGATTCTGGTTTATAATAAAATTGATTGCTTAGAAGATACTGCACCGCGTATTGTACGTGATGCATCAGGTAAAGTGACAAAAGTATGGTTATCGGCCGTCACAGGTGAAGGCATTGCTGAGCTGATACAAGCCTTGGATGAAACCTTAAATGATAATATGTTACAGCAATGGGTACGTGTACCCGTTGCCGCAGGGCGTTTGCGTGCCCAACTATTTGAATTAGGGTCTGTTTTATCTGAAGACTATGCTGATAATGGTGATAGTTTATTAGAGGTTTGTATTCATGCTCACCACTTTGCAGCCTTACAAAAACATGCCCCAGAATTACAAATTTATGAACCTGTATTGCAAACCTAAACAACCGCTATACACTATCATGTATAAATAACGATAAAACACGAGACTTTCTACCCTGTCACCTTATTGTATAATCGGACACAATAGCTGGCAGTGGTACAGCGTAATAATCAGCAGATTAAAATAACTAAATGGAGTATTTACATGGCCTGGAACGAACCCGGTGGCAACGGGGATAAAGACCCTTGGGGGCACCGCAATAATGAACAAGGTCCCCCTGATTTAGATGAAGTCGTCAAAAAACTACAGAATAAACTCGGTAGTTTATTTGGTGGAAGTGGTTCATCAGGAAATAATGGCAATGGTAGTAATGGCGATAACAATGTTAATGGCTTTTTAGTCACATTCTTACTAGGTGCTGGATTTATTGTCTGGTTATTATTTGGTTTCTACACTGTTCAGCCTGCTGAACAAGGGGTAGAGCTGCGTTTTGGACGTTACATCAATACGACAGAACAAGGTTTAAACTGGCACTTACCTTACCCTATTGAAACTGTGCAAAAAGTCAATGTACAACAAATTCGTCCTATGCAACATAAAGCATTGATGTTGACTCAAGATGAAAATATTGTCGAAATTGAACTGGTTGTACAATACCGTGTAAAAGATGCACGCGATTACCTCTTTAATGTGGCTGATCCTGATAACACCTTACATCAAGCTACTGAAAGTGCACTACGTGAAGTGGTGGGTACCAGTAAAATGGACAGCGTATTAACCAGTGGACGTGATGCAGTAGCTGCACACAGTAAACAACTTATTCAAGAGATCTTAGATCGTTACAAAACAGGTCTTATTGTTGAAAGTGTGAACATGCAGAATGCGCAACCGCCTGAAGCAGTACAAGCCGCTTTTGAAGATGTCATTAAAGCGCGAGAAGATGAAGAGCGTCACAAAAACAAAGCTGAAGCTTACTCTAATGAAGTCGTACAACGTGCAGGCGGTTTCTCTGATCAACTTCGCCAACAAGCACAAGGGTATAAATCACAAGTGGTTGCTCACGCAGAAGGGGAAACACGTCGTTTTACCAGTATTTTAAAAGAGTATGAAAAAGCTCCTGAAGTGACTCGTCAACGTATTTACCTTGAAACGATGGAAGAAGTTTTAGGACGCACCAGCAAAATCATGTTAGATGTACCTGATAAAGGTAACAACTTGATGGTATTACCATTAGATAAACTCTTTGGTGGGCGTGCGAACAGCACTGCATTACCTAATGCTTCTGTTAGCCCCTCCACACGTGCTACAGCAGCTAATAATAGCGCCGCAGCACGTCGTACCGCAGAAGAAGAGGATGATAGTCGTTTCAAAACACCCTATGATCCACGCGACAGAGGAGCACGCTAATGGGACCTAATAAAACAGTTGTAAGTGTGCTTGTTGCTTTTACGCTTGTAGTGGGTTTAATGAGTGTATTCACTGTACAAGAAACAGAACGCGCATTAATGCTGCGTTTTGGTAAAGTAGTCAGTGATGACTTTGACCCCGGTTTACATTTTAAAATTCCAATTGTGCACCAAATTCGTAAATTTGATGCCCGTATTCAAACTTTAGATGCACCCCCTGAACGTTTCTTAACCAGCGAAAAGAAAAACTTAATTGTAGATTCTTTTGTTAAATGGCGCATCAAAGATGTGACTAATTACTTTATTTCTGTTGGCGGTAATGCACAACGTGCAGGACAGCGTTTATCAGAGGTTGTGGCTGATGGCTTACGGAGTGAGTTTGGTACACGGACTATTCAAGATGTAGTATCTGGTGATCGTGCTGAAATTATGCAAATCTTAACTAAAGATGCTTCTAAACGTGCGGAAGAGTTTGGAATTGAAATTGTTGATGTACGGGTAAAACGTATTGAGCTACCGACTGAAGTCAGTACCTCAGTATACCGTCGTATGGAAGCTGAGCGGGAACGTGTTGCTAAAGAACTGCGTTCACGTGGGGAAGCAGAAGCGGTACGTATTCGTGCAGAAGCAGATCGTCAACGTATTGAGCTGACTGCAAAAGCAGAGCGTGATGCAGAGCAGATTCGTGGGGAAGGAGATGCTTTCGCAGCGGATATTTATGCTAAAGCATATAATCAAAATAAAGAGTTTTACGCTTTTTATCGTAGCTTATTAGCCTACAAACAAAGCTTTAATAATAAAGATGATGTGTTATTACTACAACCTAACTCAGAATTCTTTAATTACTTTAAAAATGGACAAAAAGCACCCTAAGGCATAACACCTTAAAGTGCCTTAATCTACCCACGTTCATGATTGTGTATACAGTCATGACGTGGGTAATTTTTTGTTCACATTCTAGATAAGATGGTGATACCATATATAGACATTGTGTATGCTGTCACCAAAACACATGCATTCCCCTATATCGTGTATCTCATAACAATTGGATAATAATCATGTTAGACGGTTGGAGTGAATTAGGAATAGCCTTTGCGCTATTATTAATTTTTGAAGGGATCATGCCTTTTTTAAACCCATCAAGCTGGCGTAGAACATTACGTACTATTATCGAGTTTGACGATAAAACACTGCGTATTCTCGGATTCTCCAGCATGATTGTTGGCTTAGTTTTACTGTATTGGATTCATTAATGGCTTATCAGGATCGTTGGTTACTACCTGCGGGTATCAGCGAAGGTTTACCCGAGGAAGCGGCACACTTAGAATATTTGCGCCGTCAGTTACTTGATTTATACGCATGTTGGGGGTACGAGCTTGTTATCCCGCCTATGATTGAGTATTTAGACTCTTTACTCGTTGGCACAGGGCATACACTAGATTTACAAACATTCAAAATCATCGACCAGCTCACAGGGCGATTAATGGGTGTACGGGCTGACATGACATCACAAGTGGCACGCATTGATGCCCATCATTTAAAGCGTGATGTCCCCACCCGTTTATGTTACTTAGATACTGTATTACACAGTCGCCCCAGTGGTTTTTCTTCTCGTGCCCCCATTCAGCTTGGTGCAGAAATTTACGGTTATGCAGGGGTTGCCAGTGATATCGAAATGTTATCACTCATGCAAGAAACATTAGTTACTGTTGGGGTGAAAAATTTTCAAATTGATGTCGGACATGTAGGTATTTACCGCAGCTTATTTGATCAAGCACAACTTGATAATGAACAGCACAATCAACTCTTTGAAGCCTTAGTCAAACGTAAATCATCAGCTGAAGTTGAGCAATTATTACAGACATGGCAGATCTCTGAAGCAAACAAAACACTGTTAAGTGCACTATTACACCTTAATGGTGATGCCAGTGTATTAGCCGAAGCGCGCCAAGTGCTCGCCAGTGCCCCAGCAGCAGTCCATACTGCACTCGATGAGTTAGAGCAACTCAGCCAACAACTTGCTCATTTAAACCTCCATTTTGATTTAGCCGAATCACGCGGATACAGTTATCACACAGGGATTATTTTTGCTGCTTACACCACAAATCATGGTGGGGCGATTGCAAAAGGTGGGCGTTATGATGGCATTGGTAAAGCCTTTGGGCGTGAACGCCCTGCGACGGGGTTTAGCACTAACTTACGCGCATTAATTGCACTGCAAGCTTTACCCACACATAAAAAAGCCGCTATTTTTGCACCCCATGACACTGATCCAAGCCTAGCAAAAAAAATAAGCACATTACGCCAACAAGGCGAAGTTGTTATTTGTCAGTTACCAGATCAAACAGGTGATGCACAGGCTATGGGCTGTGATCGTCAACTGTGTTTGCAGGCAGGACAATGGACTACTGTCCCAGTGAATGCTTAAGCATCCGCTTAGATTCTGCATACCTTAATTATTATTTTCAAAGTTTAGAGAGTACCGTATATCATGGGTAAGAACGTTGTTGTTATTGGCACACAATGGGGTGATGAAGGTAAGGGTAAAGTTGTTGATTTACTGACTGATCGCGCAGCTGCTGTGGTACGTTTTCAAGGCGGACACAATGCAGGGCATACACTGGTAATTGGTGAAGAAAAAACAGTTTTACATCTGATTCCATCAGGTATTTTACGTGAAGATGTTTTATGCTTAATTGGAAATGGTGTAGTGTTATCTCCCACCGCCTTATTAGAAGAAATGGAGATGTTAGAAGCGCAAAATGTGCCTGTACGTGAACGCTTACGTATTAGTGATTCTTGCCCTCTATTATTGCCTTATCATGTTGCCTTAGACCAAGCACGAGAGATTGCACGCGGGAATGCCAAAATTGGTACAACTGGGCGTGGTATTGGCCCTTGTTATGAAGATAAAGTAGCCCGTCGCGGTTTACGTGTAGGTGATTTACGTCACCCAGAGCAATTTGCTAAAAAATTAAAAGAAGTGATTGATTATCACAACTTCTCTTTAGAAAATTATTACAAAGTTGATCCTGTGAGCTATGAGGCTGTACTTGAAGAAGCTTTAGAGATGGCAAAAATCCTTTGTCCAATGATTGTAGATATCCCTGAATTATTAACAAATTTACAAGAGAAAGGGAATAATCTTTTATTTGAAGGTGCCCAAGGGACTTTATTAGATATTGATCAAGGGACTTACCCTTTTGTGACCTCCTCCAATACAACAGCTGGGGGCGCAGCAACAGGCAGTGGTTTAGGTCCTCGTAATTTCCAATATATTCTAGGGATTACTAAAGCTTATACAACCCGTGTTGGCTCAGGCCCTTTCCCAACAGAGTTAGATGATGAAGTTGGTCAACATTTAGGTGAAAAAGGGCATGAATTTGGTGCAACAACAGGGCGCGCGCGTCGCTGTGGTTGGTTTGATGCGGCTTTATTACGTCGTGCACGTATTACTAACAGCTTAAGTGGTATTTGTTTAACAAAACTAGATGTTTTAGATGGCTTAGAAACCTTAAAAATCTGCGTTGGTTACCGTTTTGAAGGTAAGGAATACAGCTATCCTCCTGCAGGTGCTGAGGCTTTAGAGCAATGTGAACCCGTTTACATGGAAATGCCGGGGTGGAGTGAATCTACTTTTGGTGCAAAAAGCTATGATGCTTTACCAAAAGCAGCACAAAACTATGTTGAAAAATTAGAAGAGTTGATTGGTGCACCGATTGATATTGTCTCAACAGGTCCTGAGCGTACTGAAACAATTATTAAACGTGACCCATTTGAAGTTACTGAATAATTAACATTACACAGCTTAAATCTATAATACTGAATTTATGATAGATAAAATATTTGGTAGTCCTGTATAGGTAGTGCAGAATTTTAACTAAGCCTGAATTATTGGGATACTAGCTTTATCTGGTTCCACATGCTCCGCGTTGGAATCCTGTCCCTGACGCTCTGCGTCATATTGCTTAAAGCTACCAAGGTGTTAGCTGAGAGGGGAGAACACGGAGCTTCCTTGACTGCATTACAACGTAGAGCGTTGTAACGAGGAAAGTCTTACTTATCAGTTTTAGTTTTTAAGCCACAAAAAAAGGGTGATTGTTATCATAACAATCACCCTTTTTTATTGATACCTAAAACAGAGATAAATGATTTTTACAAGATGCTATTTTTTATCATCGTGATCTAATCGGTTTAAATCTTCTTCAATTGCTTGAATATCATCTTCACGTACCGTAGGGAACATTTCTTCCGCTGCTTCCCGTCGTTTTACTAATGCTCGTGCAAACAGTAAACCGACTTCAAATAATAGCCAAACGGGTACAGCTAACAGGGTTTGTGAAAAGATATCAGGGGGAGTCATAAACATCCCAATCACAAACGCACCAATAATAATATAGGGACGCTTTTCCGCTAAATCATCAGGTGTCCACAATCCCATCCACACTAATAAAATGGTAGCAATAGGTACCTCAAATGCCACCCCAAAAGCGAAAAATAGCTTTAAAACGAAATCAAGATAACGGCTAATATCCGTCATCATTGACACCCCTTCTGGCGTGATCGTCACCATAAAACCAAATAAAATGGGGAAAACCACGTAATAGGCAAATGCCATTCCTAAATAAAACAAGCAAATACTCGACACCAATAACGGCATCGCCATCGCTTTTTCATGCGTATACAACCCTGGGGCAATAAACGACCATGCTTGATGCAAGATATAAGGGATGGTAATAAAAATAGCTAAAACAATGGCTAATTTAAAGGGGGTGAAAAAAGGGGCGGCGGGGTCAATCGCAATCATTTGTGTCCCCTCGGGCATGAAACGTAATAACGGTTCAGCCAAGGTGATAAATAAAATTTCTGTAAACGGCATTAAGCACAACAGAAAAATAATGATTGCTAACACAATCCGTAATAAACGATCGCGCAGTTCTAGCAAATGCTCCAAAAAAGGCATGTCATTTTTTGGAGACTCAGGAGAGGTGGCATTATTCATAAAGCACTATCATTATTCTGTTTTTTGTGGGGGTGTCTTATGCACAGTGGTATCCTCTGCAGAACCCGTTGCAGGTTTATCTGTGTCCGATGCACTCGCCGTGCTGCTATCTAAAGAAGGCGGGGTGAGACTAGCTTTGGTTTCATTGGCTAAATTACGCAAATCATCCAAATCCTGAGTTGGTTTATTTAAATTTGTTTGCAATTCTTCTAAACGCAACTCTTTATCAATTTCTGATTTGGCATGATCCACATAACGGCGAATACGCCCAATCCAAAACCCTGCTTTACGTGCAGCTTCGGGTAATTTATCAGGGCCAAACACAAGCAGCGCAACGACCCCGATCAAACATAATTCCCAAAAACCAAGGTCAAACATACGAATCCTTTTTTCTTTGTTGTAGGATTACACTTTTGTATTCTGTTTATCGGTCACTTTACCTTCAATCACAGTACTCTTTTCATCAGCATCTTGATTAAGGTTTTCCTTAGTGCTCTTTGCAGTGTCTTCTTCTCCATCACGGACGGATTGGCGAAAGTTTTTAATTGCCGCCCCTAAATCCCCGCCAATATTACGTAATTTCTTTGTTCCAAATAACACAATTGCAATCAATAAAATGATTAATAACTGCCAAATACTAATACCCATTAAATATACCTCTAAAATAGACTAAGATTGTTGTCGTGTTATGCGGCGAATTTTTGACCACCTAATAAGTGGATATGTAAATGAAATACTACTTGACCGCCGTCTTTTCCTGTATTTATCGTAGTACGAAAGCCACCTTCTAGCCCTTGATCTTTAGCAATTTTAGGCAGTAAACGCATCATGTGTGCGATTAAAGCATCATGCTCTGGATTAAGTTCTGCTAAACTTTCTACATGCTCACGCGGTACAATTAATAAATGTATCGGTGCTTTGGGTGCAATGTCTTTAAAAACAATCACTTTATCATCAGAGTATACGATATCAGCAGGAATGTCACCTGCTACAATTTTACAAAATAGACAATCAGTACTCATAAAACCTTCTACTTATTACGTTGGGCTTTTTCTTCAATCCCTGATAAACCAAAACGGCGATCCAGTTCATTTAGTATCTCGTCAGGGTGTACACCTTGCTGACTTAACAATACGATGCTATGAAACCATAAATCCGCCATTTCATAAATTAATTCATCTTTATCTGTTTGTGTTGCCACATTTTTTGCAGCAATAACAGTTTCAGTGCACTCTTCACCGACTTTTTTTAGAATAGTATCCAAGCCTTTTTTATATAAACTTGCCACATAAGAGTGCTCGGGGTCGGCTTGCTTACGTTCTTCTAACACTTCGGTTAAACGCGCTAAAATCTCTTGACTCACAATAGCACCTCTACTTATTTCTTGTAAACTGTTTTTGGATCTTTTAAAACAGGTTCAACGCTGACCCATTTACTGTCTTGTAATTGGCGATAAAAACAATGGTGTCGCCCTGTGTGGCAGGCAATACCACTGATTTGCTCTACGGTTAATAAAATCACATCTTGATCACAATCGAGACGAATATCATACAGCTTTTGTACATGTCCTGATTCTTCACCTTTAAACCATAGTTTATTACGTGAACGTGACCAGTACACAGCACGTTGCTCTTGTACAGTGAGGCGTAAGGCTTCACGGTTCATCCATGCCATCATTAATATGGTGCCCGTGTCTTTTTCTTGGGCAATAGCAGGGACTAAACCCTCTTCTGTCCAGCTGATATCATCAAGCCATGTATCATTTTGTGTTGTTGTCATTGGGCGTTATCTTAAAATAATAAAAAGGAAGTACTATAGAAGAGAAAAGGGAGAGCTGTAAAGTAGAGAGGAGCGAAAATACAAGAATATAGACAGAAAAGATATAGAAAGAGGGGAAAATATTCTCCCCTCTTACTCAATACAGTAATTGATTAAGGCTCACGCACTTCAATACCGCAGCTTGCCATATACTGTTTTGCTTCGCCAACTGTATATTCACCAAAGTGAAAAATACTGGCGGCTAATACAGCATCAGCCTTACCTTTGGTGACACCGTCAGCAAGATGTTGCAAGTTTCCTACTCCACCAGAGGCAATGACAGGAATACTAACTGCTTCACTGATAGCACGGGTTAACGGTAAATTAAAGCCATTTTTTGTACCGTCTCTATCCATGCTAGTGAGTAAAATCTCACCTGCACCATAGTCTGCCATTTTTTGTGCCCATTTGACTGCATCTAAGCCTGTGGTTTTGCGTCCACCGTGGGTAAAAATCTCCCAACGTAATGGCTCGCCTTCTTCACTAACCTGTTTTGCATCAATAGCGACAACAATACATTGTGAACCAAAATGGTCACTGGCTTCTTTAACAAACTCAGGATTAAATACCGCAGCGGTATTAATACTCACCTTATCCGCCCCAGCATTAAGCATACGGCGAATATCACTGAGTTGGCGAATCCCGCCGCCTACAGTTAAGGGAATAAAAACTTGGCTGGCAACCTCTTCTACAACATGTACGATGGTCTCTCGATCATCAGAGCTGGCAGTAATATCAAGAAAGGTGATCTCATCCGCCCCTTGCTCATCATAACGCCTAGCGACTTCTACGGGGTTGCCTGCATCACGAATGTCAACAAAGTTAACCCCTTTGACAACGCGCCCAGCATCAACATCCAAGCAGGGTATGATGCGTTTTGCTAATCCCATTAGATTAATATCCTACTCGTAGTTAGTGGCGGGGGTTCTTTCATCAATTAATTTTTGAGCTTCCACAAAATCAAGCGTACCTTCATAAATAGCACGTCCTGTTACAGCTCCTGTAATGCCTTCTTCAGCCACGTCACATAAGGCTTCAATATCAGTAATAGAGGTGATACCGCCTGATGCAATCACAGGGATACGAATGGCATTGGCTAATTCAACAGTGGATTCAATATTCACACCTTGCATCATGCCATCACGGCTGATATCAGTGAAAATAATGGCACTGACACCGTCTTGTTCAAAGCGTTGTGCCATATCGATCACATCATGATGTGATAGTTTTGACCAGCCATCAATCGCCACTTTACCATCACGGGCATCTAAACCAACGATGATATGCCCTGGGAACTCAGCACAGACTTCAGAAACAAAATGCGGATTAGTGACCGCCTTTGTTCCAATAATCACATATTGTACACCAAGGTCTAAATAGGCTTGAATCGTATCTTCATCACGAATCCCACCCCCCACTTGCACGGGGACATCAGGATAGGCTTGTACAATTTTCTGAATCACTTCACGGTTAACAGGTTTACCTGCAAAAGCACCATCCAGATCAACAAGATGTAAACGGCGCGCGCCTGCCTCAACCCAGCGTCCTGCCATAGCTACAGGATCAGTGGAAAATACGGTATTGTCTTCCATACGACCTTGTTTAAGTCGTACACATTGACCCTCCTTTAGATCAATGGCGGGTATTAATAACATGATGCTTTATCCTCAAACAATCACGAGTAAATTCGATGCTTAGTTATATAAAAATCTAATGATAACATTAACCGCACAGCGGCTCTATGCTGATTAGGTTTTTTTTTAGTTAACGCAAGGTATAGCATAAATGGCAATGAATAATTATTTTTTTATGATTGATGATATGCAGTATTATTAATCAGTGTTTTTAAATGACTGTGATTTATAGTAATCCTTTTTCTGCAAAAGAAACACAATAACCATCCCCAATTACAAAGTGATCTAATACACGTATATCAATTAAATGTAAGGCTTTTTTTAACCTATCAGTAATACTAATATCGGCTTGACTGGGTTCGGCAATGCCTGAGGGGTGATTGTGAGCAAAAATGATAGCGGCTGCATTATGAGAAAGAGCGCGGCGAATCACTTCACGTGGGTAGACACTGGCAGCATCAATGGTGCCATAGAATAGCTCTTCAAATTTAATGACACGATTTTTTGTATCAAGAAAAATACAGGCAAATACCTCGTGGGTACGCCCACTGAGTTCATGCATTAAATAATTACGGGTTTCTAACGCACTACTGAGTATATTATCACGCTGTAAACAGCTCATTAAGTAGCGTTTACTCAATTCTACACTGGCTTGAAGTTGTACATATTTAGCATCTCCTAAGCCTTTTGCTTGGCAAAATCGTGTTTTATCCGCATTTAGTAAACTGCGTAGATCACCAAAATCATTTAAGAGATCTTGGGCTAAATCTAAGGCACTTTTTCCTTGTATCCCCATACGTAAAAAAATAGCGAGTAGTTCAGCATCGGTGAGCGCGTCCGCCCCACGTTGCAATAATTTTTCACGAGGGCGGCTTTCTTTGGGGAGGTCTGTAATCCGCATGATAGTATTATTCCCTAGTTGTTATAGGCACTCAAATAATAAGACCTATAAACTCTACACATATTTTTAGAGAATACCTAGTTTATTTTAGTTTTATAATAAGCATTTGCTTACAACAACTATAACTATCAAGTATTACGATAACATCAAGCAATTAATTTAACGTACAGCACGCCGCATCATTAATAATGCAATGGATAAAAATAATAAAGGCGGCAAAAATGCGCTGAGTAATACAGGAAAGTGATACACGATGGCTAAATGCCCAAAGATTTGGTTAAGCATGTGGAAACCAATGCCTAAAAATGCACCGACTAAAATACGTTGTCCAATGGCAACATTACGTAATGAACCAAATACGAAGGGAATGGCTAAAAATATCATAGTAATGGCTAATAGTGGATAGGCGAGTCGTGTCCAGAAGGCGAGCTCATATTGTGCACTTTCTTGCCCATTTTGCTTTAAGTATTGAATATAATGATACAGCCCTAAACTGGAGAGTTTACGCGGCTTGACCACTACAATTTTAATGAGCTCAGGATCAAGAATGGCTTTCCATGTTGTTTGCGGTAAAAACTCCCGCTTTGCTTCTGTTGCCCCAGTGCCCATAGTCACTTTTTCTACTTGATTTAATACCCATTGTCCTGCTTCATAATGTGCCGTTTGAGCGTAGGTAACACGGGTTAATGTCTGCTCTGGGGTAAATTCATACAGTGCAATTTGCCCAAATCCACCATTAGGAAGAATAGTGCGTATATTAATAAAATTTTGCTGATCACGTGCCCAAAAGCTATAGCGACTACTAAAAGCCATATAGTCTTTTTCAGATTGCGCTAAAGCACGTTGTTCTTGTCCATATTGCTCACTGTACGGTGCAATAAATTCACCAATTAGCATGGCAACAAGCGTTAAAAGCCCCCCAATTTTTAATACTGATAGGGCTATACGAGTAATCGAAATGCCTGAAGCACGCATGACGGTTAACTCACTATTACTAGCAAGTACCCCTAACATAATCAAGCTCCCTAATAGGGCAGCAGTGGGAAACAGATCATAAATATGACGAGGAATTTCTAAACCAATATATTGTACAGCCTGCCATATACCATAGCTTTGTTTACCAATATCATCAATTTCATCAATAAATGAGAAAAATGTAAATAATCCAACTAAAATTAATAAAACCAGTAAGATACCAGTAAAAACGTTGCGACCAATGTATTTATCAATCTGTCTCATGAGTAAGCCTGTGATTGATGTTTAAATTTTAGGGTGAAATAGTGTTTTATCTGTGGAAAATAGCTAAAAAGCAAAATCATAACCACTAATAACACATGTACCCACCACATCCCTAACCATGTGGGGACATCGCCTCGCATCACCCATTTTTGTGCTACATTTAAAATATTATTATAAATTAAGTAGATTAATATACCCGTAAACAGCTTTGCATACTGTCCTTGGCGTGGATTAGTACGAGATAAGGGGACAGCCAACGCAGCAAGTAAAATGACCGATAAGGGCAGTGATAGCCGCCATTGTAGTTCGGCTTGATAAATGGGATTTGCTTGGTTTAATAAATCCATAGTTGGTAAGGCTTCACGTTGATGATCAGCAGTATGTTTTAAACGTTTGGGGATTTTAATCTCATGTTCAGCAAAAGTAGTGACTGTATAATCAAGCTGTCCGTGGGTATTTTCATACCGTGTACCTTGCGTTAAGCGCATGTAAGCATCATCATTTTTAGCAATTTGTTGCCCTGTTTCAGCACGAATAACGAGGCGTTTTTCACGGGTGTGAGCTTGCACAAATACATTTTCCATTTGTGCACTTTTTTCCCCCTCGAAACTTTCCACATAGACAACCCCCTGCCCCCCTGCAAATTCTTTAAAACGCCCTGCTGCAATGCCATTAATTTCTGCACTATTGTTAGCTTCTGTCTTAAAATAGGCAATTTGTTGTTCTGCCCACGGGGCTAGCCATAGCGATAATACAGCGATAAATCCTGCGAAAACCACCCCTAAGCCAATAATACTACGTACAGGGACTGCTACACCACAGGCAGCAAAAGCAGTGATTTCACTGTCTTTATACATTCTCCCTAATGCGAGTAAGATGGCTAAAAAAAAGGCAAGCGGCAAAATTAACATTAAGTCACTCAAAACTTTAAGACTCAATAATTGCAAGATAAATTCAACTGGCAATGCTCCATTTGCCGCTTGTACTAAATAGCTCATAAAACGATGGCTAATATAAATGAGTAATAATAAAGCGGTTAGAGCAAATAAAATAGTTACTATTTCACGGAATACATAACGACGAATAATCAAAAAGAGAACTCCATTTATTTTGCGTTATTTGTAATAAATGAATACAATTTACTTATGTTTATGTACAATTTGTATCGGTTAATTATACTTATTCAGCTAAAATAAGAATTAAGTTATAAAACTATAACGAATCCTATCTTAGATACATAAATAACATCATAACCTGAAACATTGGGAAATCGCATGGAATTTAGTATAAAAAGTGGTCACCCAGAAAAACAACGTACGGCCTGCGTTGTTGTTGGTATTTATGAACCGCGCCGTTTATCTGAAACCGCAAAGAAAATTGATAAAGTCAGTGATGGTTATTTATCCTCTATTTTACGACGTGGTGATTTAGAAGGTAAAATCGGACAAACTTTATTATTACATAATGTACCGGGTACCTTGGCTGACCGCGTTTTGTTAGTCGGTTGCGGTCGTGAACGTGAGCTGGGTGATAATCAATACCGTAAAGTTATCACAAATGCAATCAAAACATTGCATGAAACAGGTTCTATGGAAACTGTTTGTTATTTGACCGAACTTAATGTACGTGGGCGTGATACCGCTTGGCGTGTTCGTCACGCGATTGAAACCGCACACAGTGCATTATACTCTTTTGATCAGTTAAAGAGTAAAAAGGATATTACCCGTAGACCTTTACGTAAAATTGTATTCAGTGTCTCGTCCCGTCGTGAGCTGGGTATTGCTGAACAGGCTGGGCGTGAAGCACAAGCCATTGCCAGTGGTACTAAACTAGCAAAAGATTTAGGGAATATGCCGGGGAATTTATGCACCCCTAGTTACCTTGCTGAAAATGCACAACAACTGGCTAATTTATATGATAAATTAAACTGCCGTGTATTAGAAGCGGAGGAAATGGAAGCCTTGGGTATGGGTGCTTTATTAGCGGTTGCTAAGGGTAGCGAACAAGCACCCAAGCTGATTGCATTAGAATACCAAGGGGACAAAAAAAGTGAGCCACCTGTTGCTTTAGTGGGTAAAGGGGTGACCTTTGACACAGGGGGGATTTCATTGAAGCCTTCGGCAAAAATGGATGAGATGAAGTATGACATGTGTGGCGCAGCCTCGGTGTTAGGGACTTTATCTGCTGTAGCCGAATTGAACTTACCCATTAATGTTATTGGTATGGTTGCCGCAGTGGAAAATATGCCAAGTGGCTCTGCAACACGCCCTGGGGATATTGTTACCACTTTATCAGGGCAAAGTGTTGAAATTCTGAATACTGATGCAGAAGGGCGTTTAGTGCTATGTGATGCTTTAACCTATACAGAGCAAACTTATAAACCCACGACCATGATTGATATTGCGACCTTAACAGGAGCATGTGTTGTGGCATTGGGTGCACATGCAACAGGTTTATTTAGTAATCATAATCCACTAACTAATGATTTGCTTAATGCAGGGCGTTTAAGTGGTGATCGAGCGTGGGAATTACCTTTGTGGGATGACTATCAAAAGCAGTTAGAGAGTCCTTTTGCAGATGTTGCGAATATTGGCGGCCCGCCAGCTGGGTCTATTACAGCAGCCTGTTTCCTTTCTCGTTTTACTAAAAAAGTAGAGTGGGCACATTTAGATATTGCAGGCACAGCATGGGTACCTGAGCCGAAAAAAGAAAAAGGTGCGACAGGTCGCCCTGTGCCTTTATTAACGCAATATTTAATTGATCGCTGCTTAACCAATAATTTTAATTATCAAATTGTTCCCAGTAGTTTTGAAGGTGATTATTAATCGCTTATGCCACAAGTTGATTTTTATGTATTAAATAAACAAGGCTTACCAGAAGCGGAGCATTTTATGTGTCGCTTAATGGAGAAGATTTGGGCGCAGGGGTATAGTATTTATATTCATGCGCACTCTCAATATCATGCCCAACATATAGATAAAATGCTGTGGCATTATAAAGTTGAACGCTTTATTCCACATCAACTATGTCACCGTATTGAGGAAGTACAAAAAACACTCCCGATTCATATTGGTTATAAAGAAGATATTTATCTTCCTAAAGAAGTATTAATTAATTTTGCTGAAACCTGTCCACATTTTTATCAGCAATTTGATCGGGTTGTGGAAATTTTAGACATGGCAGAGCAGAGACGGAAAGCTGGACGACAACGTTACCGAGTGTATCAGCAAGCAGGCTGTGATGTGCAATCACATACAATGACTATTAATTAGATTGTAAATATTATTTATAAGCAATTTTTAATTCATTTAATAGCTGGCTAATTTGGGTTAATCGCTGGATCGGGTCATCAAGCTCTAACAGGGTTTGCCGTTGTGATAATTTCATGGGTAATAATTCGGCAAACCGCTGAGTAATCCAGCTTAAATCATCATAATAAGTTGGTATATGCTGATATAGACCACCCACTTGTGCAATCACTTGTTGTAAGAGTTGTACAAGCGGTTGGTATTGCTCAGTAACAATAAAAAATGGCTCTGGAGTTAAAAATTCAACATCTGCCCAAATTAAATTATTTTCTTCAACCCGTTCAGCACAAATTTCAAACCGTTGGATGCCTGTTGCTTCAATCATTAAAATCCCTTCATTTGATTGTGCCCAACCCGTAATTTGTGCCAGCGTCCCAACAGTATAAACACTGGCAGTGTCCCCTACTTCATCCCCTACTGCAATTAAACAAATACCAAAGCCTGTATTTTTTCGTAAGCAATAACTGACCATATCCATATAACGAGCTTCAAAAATACGTAAGGGAAGCTTACCGTTAGGAAATAAAACTGTACGTACAGGGAATAAAGGAATGGTAACTGTTGCCATAATAAAGCCCCCTCTATCTTTCCAAAAAACGCGTTATTTATAGTGTAATAGTTGACATTTTTTCTTGCGTTATAATTAATAATATCGTCAAGACTATAGCGTTTAAAGTAAATATCATGATTTAGTTAATATCAGCATTAACATTTTAAATATCAGTGATAAAAATAAGTAATTGAAGTGACATAGTTATTCTGCTATAGCAACGTTACCTGCAAGGCTTTACTACCATGAAGCTATTTTGTTACCAAATCTTTTGCGGGTTTTACTTGTGCACCACGTTTGAACAGGGAAAGTGATCCGTAGGGTGGCAATAGCTGCGCCACAGATCCTTATTTTTAAGGTGAAAATTTACGCAGCGTATTCCACCTTTTTAAGGTTAAGGCTGGTAATCTAAGGCATTCCTTGAAAATGGTGGAATACACTGCGCTTGAGAAAAATATTGCTTTTAATCCTTAACTTAATGGCAGTGATACAACGCTTTTCACTGAACCCAATTCAGTCATTAATAGGAATTAACAAAAGGGTTGTGTCTCAGTTTCTAACTTTTAAAAGTCCCTTGTTTCAAGCTCTGCAACTTGCATACATACAAATAAGTTGCTATTAATTGCTCTTGCTAATTCATTATGTCTCCTTCATTAAAATTAAGGTAAGTTTGGTTATTTTCCTTAACTTTAGAGGTGTTTAAAATGAACTGGTTACAAAAATTTTTAGCTCTTAATTTACATATAAACTAACAATTAAGCATACTTATAATTCTAATAATAAGCGTGCTTTCTCTACTTATGATTATCTATGCCATCACATTTATTGATTAAAACATCATCACTGGGTGATGTAATTCATACTTTACCCGCACTGACTGATTTACAACATTGCTATCCTGATATGTCATTAGATTGGGTGGTAGAGGAAAATTTTGCAGAAATTCCAACTTGGCATTCCATGACTCATAAAGTTATCCCTGTCAGCTTACGCCGTTGGCGAAAATCACCTATAAAATCATGGAGAACACAAGAATGGCAGCAGTTTAAACAACAGCTTACCGCTCAACACTATGATAGTATTTTGGATGCACAAGGTTTATTAAAAAGTGCTTGCTTAGCATGGCAGGCACAGGGGAAACGCAGTGGATTTGATTCACACAGTGCTAGGGAACCATTGGCAAGTTACTTTTATCATCAGCATTATCATATCGAAAAAAATCAGCATGCTGTAGAACGTTTACGCCAGCTTTTTGCTCAACACTTTAATTATGATTATTCGACACTTGCGTTAAATTATGGTTTAGATAATTATTTTACTAAGGAAAAACAACAAACTGCTTACCTCGTTTTTTTACATGGTACCACATGGGTTACAAAACATTGGCCAGATGAAAATTGGTATGCTTTAACCTTGCTCGCAAGTAAAGCGGGTTATCAAATTAAGTGTGCATGGGGAAATGAGCAAGAGTATCAACGAGCCAAGAACATTGCAGCGGTTGCCCCCAATTCAGTAGAGATTTTACCTAAAGGTAATTTAACAACCTTAGCAAAAACCTTAACCAATGCTTCAGCTGTTGTGGGGGTTGATACAGGTTTAGCACATTTAGCTGCTGCTTTATCTATTCCCACATTAAGCTTGTACGCACCTACACGCCCAAGCTTAACAGGGACTTATGGAGCGCATCAGCATATTTTACAAGCAGAATATCAATGCGCCCCTTGTTTACGCAAACAATGTCGTTACTCAGCAGCCTCTCCCCCTTGTTATCAAAGTTTATCTGCAGAAAAAATTTGGCAAACATTACAATACATTTTATTAGACACTAAAGAAATAAGTTAAAAGTAGATGCGCAATTTTGTCCAAGTAATGTATTAAGCACTCCTTTATACTGCAACTAAGTCTATAAGTAAGCAGTCTACAATTTTTAAGGTGGTGTACGATGATAAAGCAAAAAAATCACTTTCAATTTGCTAAAAACCAGCACCTTGATCAAGTGACCGTATTACAAGCCGAAATAAACGATTTTTGTTATAACAAACATGCACATGAAGAATATTCTTTTGGTATTACGCTCGCAGGTAGACAAGATTTTTTTGCAAACGGAGCATTTTATCGTAGCCACCCTGGGAATATTATTGTTTTTAACCCAGAAGAAGTACATGATGGGCATTCAGGAGGAGATGATACATTACAATACTGTATGCTCTATATCCACCCTAAGCAATTAGAACCTTTATTACATCATGCAGGCATTAAACAAAGCCAAAATTATCAAATTACAGATAAGATTTTAGAAGATAAACAATTATGTCAGCATATTCTTACTATGCGGTTTTTAGTCGAAAATGAAACCACTGATAAACTGCATTTAGAAGATGAGCTGTATCATATTGCAGTCCGTATTGCCCAACTATCAGGTCATTACACCTCTGATTGTAAAGCACGTAAAATTGATCGTTTACTCTTACAAGCAAGAGATTTTATTCATGAGAATATTCAATCTGATATCTCATTAGATGAGATTTGCCAACATGCTCACCTTTCTAAGTATCATTTTTTGCGCATGTTTCGCCAACAATTTGGCATTACTCCCCACCAATATATTTTAAATAATCGTATTAATCGAGCGCGGGATGCATTGGAATCAGGTGCATCACTTGAAGATGTTGTTTTTGATTACCGATTTAGTGATCTCAGTCATTTCAACCGACGTTTTAAACCCATTTATGGGATGACACCCCGACAATATCAACAAAATTTCCTCCATACCTAAGCTTTAAATAGCCGCACTTATTTTATAGATAAGCATCCCCTAATATTAATTATTATTTTTATATAAAAAGTATTATTATGATTGAGATATTCGCCTATGCATTTGGCATTATGTACACCCCTGGTCCGTTTAATTTATTGAGTTTACATGCTGGATTAAATGGTCATCGTTATAGCACATTGCGCTTTTGTTTTGGGGGGGCAAGTTCTATGCTGCTATTATTTTTAATTTTTGGCTATACAGGCGCATGGTTTGTTAAGCCTGAATATCAATTATTTATCAGTTGTGTAGGGAGTTTTTATATTGCTTATTTGGCTTATAAAATAGCGTTTAATAAAATAAACCTTTCTACAACAGCCAAAGCAAACAAGACAATACAGGATAGTAAATTGGGGTTTAAAGCAGGGTTTATCATGCAATTTCTTAACCCTAAATCATTTATTGCTATTTTACCTATTGTCACTGTACAGTTTCCTGCAACACAGGTGACAGGGGGATCAATTTTGATTTGGTCTTTAATTTTATCAGGCTTTGCATTTGGCGCACCCAGCAGTTATTTATTAATGGGCACGTGTTTAGGAAGATTTATTGATAATCCACGTTATTTTTATATTTTTAATCGAGGTATGGCGTTATTATTATTATACGTAGCAGGGGATATTGCTTATACTCATTTTTATTTGAAACTTATCTAAAAATACAATAGTCAGCCCTTTCAGACTTTACTGTGTTATATTTCCTTTTCACATGAAAACTCGTTAATTTCACTATTGGAGTATCCAACACAATGTTGCAGGCATGGCACACCTTTTTACAAGACAATAATGTCTCACTTTCTCCCTCTTCACAAAGTGTCTATGAGGCAACCCATACAAGCTCTATTATCAGTGACATGAGTCCATTTTGTGTTGTCACCGTCACAGGAAAGGATGCCGCCACATTTTTACAACGCCAGTTGACGAACTATGTACCTGATGTAAATGAAGGGCATCATCAATTAACAGGCTGGTGTAGTGCTAAAGGGCGTATGTTAGTCAGTATGCGTTTTTGTCATCATGCAGAGGGATATCGTTTATTATTGCCACGTGATAGTGTGGAGGCGATATTAAAACGTTTACGGATGTTTGTATTTCGTGATGATGTGCAGTTTGTAGAGGATAATGATCTAGTAGCATTAGGTTTTTCTGGGCAAAACAGTGCTGATTTTTTAAGCAACTATTTAAACACAACACTGCCTGAAGCAGCGGGTGCGGCGGTTAGCGTAGAAAACATTCAACTTTTAGCTATCACAGGTGCATCACCACGTTATATTGCTATCACAAAGCGTAGTGATGCAGAAAAATTATGGTTAGCTGCTACAGAGGCAGGTATCACTGCTATGAATAGTGGTGCATGGGATGTGTTAGAGATTCAAAATGGGATACCACATATTGTCCCAGAGATATCAGAAAGCTTTGTCCCTCAAATGGTGAATTTTGATCTTATTAATGGCGTGAATTTTACCCGTGCAAATGGCTGTTACCCAGGGCAAGAGATTGTTGCACGTATGCATTATTTAGGCGCACCCAAACGCCGTATGTATTTAGCTGAAATCACCACCACACAGTGTCCTGTTGCAGGGGACACTATCAGCTCTACAGAGACACAAGAAAATGTCGGTACAATTGTCAATGCACAGCATTATACTGATAGTTCATGTATTGCTTTAGTTGTGGTAAAAATTACAGAAAAAGACAGTAATAATTTATGTTTAAGCAACGATGAGAAGGCATTAGTTCACTGGCAAGCACTGCCTTATGACGTGGCAATAGAGAAAAAAGAGTAAAAAAAGGGGATGCGCTGTAGTGGTGTTATCTATAACGCTGCTACAAAAAATTCCCCTTTGTGTATTTTAATGCTTTTGTTATAGTCCTACTTTTTGATTTGGTAGTCCTGAATAAGTAGTGTTACATAGCTAATTTCTTTTTTATTAAAGCATTGTAGTGGTGTATAAAGAGCCAAATAGCTCCTATATGATTCTCAATTTTTTTTGAGAAAGAAAGCGTTTTCCTAACTAAACCTGAAATTATCTGCCTAAATGTATTATTTAGCCTTTCAATGATATATTCCACTACTTATTCAGAACTACCAAAAAAGGAAATTTTCTTACACAAATATTTCATTGCATAGCTCAAAAGATTTTTATTTTTATCATATATACAATAAACCCCTATGATAAATTATAAATAATCAAGGAAGGGTCATCATGAATATAATGCTAGCAGATAATCATGAATTGTTTAGAATAGGGATATCAACAATATTAGAAGAGATGTTCCCACACTGCCATATTACCCAGTGTGATAGCTGGGTTGCTGTAGAAAAACATCTCCTCAACTACAGCAACAAATTTGATCTTATCCTCATTGATATCTTTATGCTTAACCATAAATCATGGCATCAATCCCTCAATGATATGATCGATATACACCAAGATACCCCTGTGTGCGTGCTCTCTACTCATACTGAACAAGATCTACTACAACAAGCTATTGATACAGGGATAAATGGTTATATCTGCAAAACAGATGATATTAACAGTATTAAAACCGCAATTAAAAAAGTAAGTCATGGGCAAGTTCATTACCCCGTGCAACTATGGCAACAAGTTACTCAAGAGAGCCACCCATTTTTAACTCAACGCCAACAAGAAATTATCAGGTTGATTGAATCAGGTTACTCTAATAAATTGATTTCACAAAAACTTGACCTTACTGAAAACACAGTAAAAAGACATGTTTACAATATTTGTGAACGGCTTAATGCAAAAAATCGTACTGAAGCAGTAAAATTGGCAAGAATTTCCTAAATATAAAATATAATATTGAAATAGAGGGTCGTCATAAAGTGGCATTATGAAGAGGCTAGTATCCTAATAACTGAAGTTACGCACTCATCAGAAAATGATGATATTCAGCAAACCGTAACAGCGTTGCATACAACGCTTTTCACTGAACTTAATTCAGTCATCATTGATGGCAGCGGGATGATTGAAAAATAAAAATTTGCTTTATTAAATTCAATCATATTCATCTCATGAATTTTATTATAGTGGTTATGAACTGCTGGTTGCGGGGTGATTGCATAACTTCAGCTAATAATTCAGACTTAGTTAGAATTTTTGCATAACTCATTAGACCTCTTTCATGAGTATATTTATAATCTAAAAATGAAATATGAAACAGTAAAATTATTAAAAAATAGTGATTTTAAAAGGCTAACAGGAGTACATCATTCTACTTTCGAGAAGATGTTGAAAGTTGTCCAAACCAGTTTAAGGAACTTTGGGCGACCTCCTAAGCTAAGTCGTGCTGATCAACTATTAATGACATTAATGTATTGGCGTGAATATCGAACAGAA
>Ga0193950_1000054_pt1 | contig 38870 bp, 31 predicted proteins | sample BB_1_MG_FD_144485 | JGI IMG/M metagenome (GOLD analysis project Ga0193950, IMG submission 144485) | Microbial mat bacterial communities from the Broadkill River, Lewes, Delaware, United States - BB_1_MG | ecosystem: Environmental > Aquatic > Freshwater > River > Microbial mats | place: USA...
TTTTCTCGGTTTTCTTCAGCTTTTTGTAAGTATTTTGCGTATTTGATGTTGTACCAGTATTCAAAAATGGACAGTAAACCCGCCGCCACTTTGTCGCCTTCACAGAATTCTATTTGCCAACTACGTAAGATAATTAGGTAATCTTTTTCAGGGTGATTGATACAGGAATAATTAGCCATGATGGTGTTCCTTTGGCAAAAAGGGGGCAGAGTTTGAGGGGCACAAAACCGTAGAATCTGAGGCAACACAAAAAACAAACACAGCATACCGTAGCTGATTATTTTGAAAAATAAATAGCATGATATAAAGGGCAATTGCTTGTTTTAATTTTATTTTTTTAATACGCGGATCTAGGGCATAGGGGAGCACTAGCGCGTATTTTTGTTGTGTGTTGTCCATGCGTCTAACCTTAAAAAAATAAGTTTAAACACACTGATCTACGGTTTTGTAGTGTGATGTATGCACCCGCACGCCGTCCTGCATGAGTTGCTGGGCGGATCTATGGTACAATTGTGTCACGTTACAGACTGGTAGTTGCAGTGTGTAACCAGCATGAGCCTAGGAAACTCATGCGGAGGTTGTTGGGGTAGGAATATCCCGACAACGTTCTTTTATCATTATCCAATTCTCAAATTTTAGCAACCCTTTTTTTTAGATTTTTCTTTTTCCTCCCCCTGCCTTTTTTCTTATTATTTTCTGTGATTTCTCGTTCCATACGCTCCGCGTTGGAATGTATCCAAGGAGGCTCCACGTTCTTTTCTTGAACTCATACCTTGGTAGCTTTAAGCAAGATGACGCAGAGCGTCAGGGACTGGATTCCAACGCGGAGCGTGTGGAACCAGATAAATTAAGGCACGGCGGTTTTTTGTTGGGCTTCCTACGTCAGCACCCATACGCATCAACTTAAGCATATTGGTATCCATGAATTAATTGATCAGTCGTGTTTGGTTTCTTCTTTCGAGTATTCAAAGAGCAACCATATTCAAAACGTTTTGAAAATTCTTTAAGCAAAGCTATCAAGCTATCTTGATGATTTATGCATTCGGCTAAACGAGCAGACTGTTCTCTAAGCATTTGTGTCCCTTTGACTAAACTACGCTTAGGTTTACCCCATAAACTTGTTAACACAATCCAGTGTTGAAATAATACAACAAGTAACTTGAGGTAAATTTCACATAAAATACGGTAAATCAATGGCTGTTCCATCTACTTGAGTGACACAAGTTCGAGCTTGAAGCCGTGATACCCAGTAGCCTCCCGCTTTACTTTGTTTTTTCATGTGAGCTAAATTAAAATAACCTAAGTCTTGTAAACGAAGTTCACCTTTTTGAATGGTTTGTTGGGCTGATAGACATTTATTATCCGCATGTTTTCCATCTAATAAATGAACTTTTAATTGCCCATGGCAACCCTATCACGCTGCAATCATTTATGTATATCGCATTGAATCGGTTTAAGATATCTGCATCTAAATGTTTTTTTGCACAAAGTGTTTTGCTTAAAGCTCGTTCTAAAACGCACTTAACAAACTCACAGCTTGTTTTTGTAAATCGTTTATCTAAGCCTTGAGCGGATATATATAATTGTTGAGAAAAACCGGAACGAGTACAAGCTTCAACTGATGGACATAGCTTTTGTAAACCTGCAAATAGCAAGGTCTTGATAAACTTAGAACCTGTGATTTTTCGTTCGCGTTTTATAAAGCCTGTCGTTTTGGCTAAATTATCTGCATCCTCGTTGAAAACAGATTGCATAGCTTGGGCTGCCATTGTAAAAACATCCATTCCATACCCCCTCAAGCTTCTATTTACAATGCTCTATTATAGTATAGCTCTTCAATAGATATTTGCTCTTAAGTTGATGCGTATGGGGATTCCTGCGTCAGCACCAACCTACAAGAGTGTTAGGGAAGGCATTCCCGCTTGATACACGGGAATGAAAGGAAAAATATATTAGCTCTTAAAAGTGTTACTCCACACGTAACCACGGGGCTAATAAATGACTGATCACATCACTCATATACTTTAAAAGCTCTGTGCCCATTCCTGCATGAAAACGGGTTAACTCTTCACTCCCCAGAGCTAATACACCTTGTGGTTTTGGTATCCCAATCGGTAAAACAACCGCAGATTTAATATCCTGCTCAGGAAATAAATACGTCATTTGTGCCGCATTTAATTGCCCACATAAAGGTGTCCCCTGATTCAATAACGGTTCAAAAAGGGTAAATACCTGCGCATCATACTCCACAAACTCCTTACGCCCTGACAGCGTAGAATGAGGCACTTCAAATAAACGCAATACAACATCATCAGTATGAAACTCTTTTAACATTACTTCATATAATGTATTAAAAAAGGCATCAACACTGTCTACTGCTGCTAAAGAAATAATAATGCGTTGAATGCGCTGATTTAACTCTTCATTACGTTTTGCATTATCAATTAATTGGGTAAGTTTATGTTCTAGGTGTTGATTTTCTTCCCTTAATACCTGAACTTGACGTTCAACAAGTGACACCGCTTGTCCACGTAGATGAGGAATTTCTAACTCCATCACTAACTGTTGATGACGGGTAAAAAAATCAGGGTGCTGATACAAGTAATCGGCAATACTATCCTCAGAAATAGGTGGATATTCATCTTGGCTCATAACTGAACTGTCCCTTCAAAAACATGGCTGGCAGCCCCTGACATCCATACAGGATCAGTCTCTTTTCCTGTCCATTGAATGCGTAAATTACCCGCGCCTAATTTAACCGTCACATCCTCATCCAATACCCCCCACAATTGCCCAATCACTACCGCAGCACATGCGCCTGTACCACAGGCTAAGGTTTCCCCTGCGCCACGTTCAAAAACACGTAAACGAATAGCTTTCCTATCAATAACTTGCATAAAACCCACATTGACCCGTTGTGGAAAGCGGGCATGTTTTTCAATCTCTGCACCAACACGCATAACAGGTGCTTGGACTAAATCATCTACTTGTAAAACAGCATGAGGGTTTCCCATAGACACTGCGCCAATTTGGTAACTGTCCCCATTTTCTAATGCTAAAGCATACTGATCAGCCTGCTGTGGAGCGATAAAAGGCAGTGCATCAGGTGTAAAACGCGGCTGCCCCATATTAACTTTAACATCTCCATTTTCTTCAAAACTTAATTTGATAATCCCTGAAGCAGTTTCAACAGTGAGTACTGCTTTATCACTTAAACCTTTATCCCGTACAAAACGGGCAAAACAACGTGCGCCATTGCCACATTGCTCTACTTCACCCCCATCAGCATTAAAAATACGATAACGGAAATCAACGCCCACCGTTTCACTGGGTTCGACTAATAATAGCTGATCACAGCCTATACCAAAATGTCGATCAGCTAAGGCTTGAATTTGTTCTGTAGACAATGCAATCACCTGATTCACTGCATCAAAAACAATAAAATCATTCCCTAAACCATGCATTTTTGTAAACGGGGTCATCTCTTAGTTATCCTACATTATTAGCTGCGTAATTCTTCATAAAGCTCACTAAATGCAAGTGTCAGCTTATGTTTACTATCAAAGTGAATTAAAGGTTGTGATACTTGATGTGATTCACGAATTCTAACCGAGCTATTAATCCGTGTATTAAATACAGGCAAGCCTTCTGCAATCAATTCATTTACAATTTGATTAGGGAGTTTTGCACGAGGTTGAAATTGGTTCACAATGATCCCTTCAATTTCTAAACCACTGTTATGATCTTGCTTAATTTCCATCACATTTTCACGCAAACTATATAAAGCACGACGAGAAAAATCATCACAATCAAAAGGAATCAAACAACTGTCTGCGGCAATCAATGCAGACTGTGTATAAAAATTCAAAGCAGGCGGTGTATCAATAAAAATTTCATCATATTCCTGACTTAATTCTTTTAATGCATCGCGTAACTTATAAATTTTATAACGTGATTCTAGCTTGCTTTGTAGCATATCCAGTTCATCATCAGCTGGCATAATACTCAAATTATCAAAGGGGGTTTGATGAATAAAAGCATTAACCTTTTCTGGATATAAATTAAAAGTCAGCATTTGCGAGAAAAATTTAGTAATATTTGGTTTAGTGTCTGCCGCAGCTTGTCCTAATAAATATTGGCTAGAATTACCTTGTCTATCTAAATCAATGACTAAGGTTTTTTTACCTTTTGCTGCACTGATAGCTGCTAAATTACAGGTAATCGTTGATTTACCAACCCCCCCTTTTTGATTAAATACCACACGACGCATAACACTTCCTTTATTATTTTACACTGCACTATTTTAGTAGCAGTGAGACTAAGAGCTTATCTATAACAATGAGTTGTTAACATTTTAACAAGGATTATAAAACTCGCCTACCTAACATTCATGATTTCAGCCTGTTATATTAGGATTTAAACGGTTTTTTTAACCACTCCCGACGAGAAAGCGGTGTTTCTTGTGTTGTTGTTAAGGAGGTATCCTCAGGATAAACCGCACTCATCACCCCTTCTGCTGTCTCTCTTGCTGCCTGTTGATCCTGAAATTCAAACATGGGAGAAAATAAGGCACAGCTATAAAAAGTCCCTAATACCTCCTCTTCTGTCCCTAAAAAACTATAATTCCCTGAAGGCAAATCAAATTTATACTCAGTTCGAGGTGTGATCAATTCATCTTGCTGAGGGGGATATAATAATAAATTCATACACCAAGGGGTAATTAATACAGCGGTATAATAGTTTTTCCATACCTGCACCCCAACCATTTCTACCCTCAATTTAGGATGTAAAAGTGGAATATCCTGCATTTTTTGCTGTTGAATAATGCCAAAACGTTCTGCACAATCTTGGCTCCACTGCTGGCTTAAGTCATATGTATCAGACATATTATTGAGCAGATTCAGTTTTTAAAGGCTGTGATTTTTGAGCGGTTGCACTATGTGAAACGGCATCAGGAAATACAGGGCTGATCAATAGTTTACGTTTTTTAGGCGGTGGCACAGCTTCAGCAGCAGGCTGACACGGTAAGGCACGTATACTTATTATCTCCACATATTCTCCCCACATATGAATCCCTAAACGCCCTAGCTGTTTTTTAGCCGTCACTTGTACCACTAAGCCATGTTTTTTAAATTGAGTCGCTAAATTACTGGGGATATAACGCTGCCCTGATTCAGTTTGTAAACCATAAAAACCACCTTCTAAGGTAATATAAGTAACAGTTGCCTTGCCAACTATATCATTAGCATAAACATGGATGCTCAATAGTAACAAGACAAAAAAAGTGCATATTTTGTTAAAGGTTGTTAACATAATTCAGATTCCTATTGCTATAATTATGTACGTTTATTTTAACAGGTCTAAAATAAACTTTGCTTTTTCTAGTAATTTTTACTAAATTAGATATTGCTAATATTAAATAATTCGGATATGCTTACAATCGTTCATGATTATAGTTTAGATTGCATACACCTACTTTTGGCTTGAGGATGTTGTTATGAAAAAATTAATGAAGGTAGTATTAGTTTCTGCTTTTTTAAGTAGTGCTTTATTTGCTGGTACTTCTGCCCACGCATGGGGTGGTTGGGGTCCTTGGAATAATGGTCCTTGGGGTGGTGCACCTTGGGGTAATAATAACTCTTGGGGTCCTTTTGATGGAAATGGTTGGGGTGACGGTAACTTCAGCATGAATTTCTCAGGTGGTGGACACGGTTCAGGTTATGGACGTGGTCACAGCTACGGTTATGCTCCTTATGGTTACGGCGCACCTTATGGTTACGGTTATGGTGCTCCTTACGGTTACGGCGCACCTTACGGTGGCGGCTATGGCGCACCTTACGGTTACGCACCTCGTGGTGTAGCACCACAAGTTGCTCCACAGCAAGCTCCAGCACCTGAAGCTGCTAAATAATTAGCTTTTCTTTCTATTAATAAAGAAACAAGCTAGTTAAAAAAGGGGGAAGTGTTAAAAAACACTTCCCCTTTTTTTATTTTACCCATTGTTTTCGTTTTAATAATACATATACCGCACCTGTCCCACCATCTGTATTGGGGGCAGAACAAAATGCCAATACTTCATCACGCTGCTGCAACCATTGATTAATTTTTATTTTTAATATCGGTTGTTTTTGCCGTGAGCCATTGCCTTTTCCATGTACAATCCTTACACATTGCTGTTCAGCACGTCGATAACGATGTAAAAATTTAACTAATGCTTCTCGTGCAATAGGCACAGTCATGCCATGTAAATCTAATTCTCCATTAATACTATAATGCCCTCGCCGCAAATTTTGTATTACTCGCCGCTGTATACCATTTCTTGCAAATAATAACTCTTCCCCTGTTTCCATTTCAGCAGGATCATAAAAATCAGATAGCATTTCTGCATAAGTCTCTTGCACACTGGGATTATTGTGCTGCAAAACAGGTAAAGGTTTTTTTATCTGGGGTGAGTTTTTATCACAGGGCAATGGTGTAACATCTTGCATCGCATGTAAAAATAAATCTTTATCATTTATATCACTAAAAACGTCAATAGATGTAGCACTTATAGCAGAATTTGTTTTATCCTTTTTAGTTAACTTTGGTTTTACTTTACGCTGTGTTAACTTTTTACTTGGTAGCAAACCCCCCTTTTTTTCTACATTGATATCAGGCTTACCTTGCTTAGGTCTTGCATGATCAGTATGTAAAGGTGTTACTTGTTGCATCGCTTGAGCAAATAATTGCTTATCTGCTTCAGACAATACTCGTGTAATAGAAGTGGGGGGTTTCTTTGCCATAAGCTTAAAGTTTTACTTGATTGCAAGCGTATAAATACACATTTTATAGAGAGCCGTATGAAGAAAATAAATCATGCACAATACACATAGTGTGCATTATTTTATCTTAAGTAATTGTTATTATGCTAGTATTTTTTGACATTTTATGCCACACTTGCACAAAAGTGACAAAACCGTGACACATCATAAAAATAACACCCAAAAAAGCCCTCAATAACTGCCAGAGATTAAAGGAAACTTTTCTATGATGTCTAAAAACCCCGCTCATCATATTCAACGCGTTTTCTCTGCGGCAAGTGATAAAACGCTTATAGAAAGTAGCTGCCCTGATACTCAAATTGTCAGTTCTTGGGAACGTTGCCTAAAAAATTACGATCTTGATCCTGCACGTACGAATGATATTCATATTGTTGAACGTATTGATTTATTAGATTACCAAGAATCAGTCAATGAGTTTCTAGGTGATTTTGTTAAAGAAGAAATGGGACAACTTTACCAACGTATTTCTGGCTCAGGGTATTCTGTATTACTCACTAGTTGTGAAGGGGTCATCATCAATTATGTGGGCGATACTAATCTAAGCAAGCCTTTTCAGCAAGCAGGTTTACGTTTAGGGGCTTTATGGAATGAGGCACACGTAGGTACAAATGGAATTGGTACCTGTGTATTTGAAAAAAAACCTGTCACTATTCATCAAGATGATCACTTTCATTCTCGGCATATTAATTTAACCTGTACGGCTGCACCTATTTTTGACACTCAAGGGCAATTGATTGCTGTCTTAGATGTATCAACGGCTAATACAAATGATTCTAAAATTTTACATTCCCATACTGAAGCTTTAGTAGGCATGTCAGCACGCTTAATTGAGCATGTTGGGTTCTTACGTCAATGTCAACGCCAATGTATTGTGCGTTTTCATCCTATGGCAGAATATATTGGGCATGTAAATGAAGGCATTTTAGCCGTCAGTGAGCTGGGACATATTGAATTAGTCAATCAAAATGCACTGCATTATCTAGGCGTTAAAGATCGCAATGCATTAATAGGAAAATCTATCAGCGAGGTATTTAGTACGGATTTCTCTTTTCTTATCAGTACAACAAGTAAGCCTACCAGTATTCCTATTCGTGTTCATGATACCAAGCAAAATCGTCGCTTTTTTATCTCTTTACGTCTTCCAGAAACCCCCCCACAAACTTTATCTCCTGCTGATAAAATAGAAAGAAAAGTTACCAAACAACGCAATAATTTTTCACAAAGTGCTTCAAATGCGTCTAGCTTAGAAATGTTGGCAGGGACTGACATACAAATGCAAAAAAATGTATATCAAGTACGTAAAGTTGTGGATAAAAATATTCCTATTCTCATTCAAGGGGAAACAGGGGCAGGAAAAGAAGCTTTTGCAAAAGCGATTCATCAAGCCAGTTGCCGATCCCAAAAACCTTTTGTTGCGTTAAACTGTGCAGCCATTCCTGAGTCTTTGATTGAAAGTGAATTATTTGGTTATAAGCATGGTGCTTTTACAGGAGCGCGCCGTGAAGGGATGCGGGGGAAAATATTACAGTCTAATGAAGGGACTTTATTTTTAGATGAAATTGGTGATATGCCACCACAATTACAAACACGTTTATTGCGGGTATTAGAAGAGCGGGAAGTATTACCTTTAGGCTGTGAAGAACCTATTCAAGTCACATTAAATTTAATTAGTGCAACCCACCAAGATTTAAAAGAAGCAATTCTTACAGGACGTTTTCGGGAAGATTTATATTATCGTTTAAATGGGATTACATTAGCTTTACCTGCATTACGTGAGCGCAGTGATTTAAAAGAAATTATCTATCGTATTCTTGCTTCTGAAAATACAGAGAATATGCCTGTTGATTTAGCCCCTGATACCTTAGTCAGTTTATTACAGTATGCATGGCCGGGAAATGTACGCCAATTACGTAATGTGTTACGTACAGCTTTAGCATTGTGTGAGCATAATGTGATTACACAACACGATTTACCAAGTGATATTGTGGACAGTGATATGATGGCAGGGGCTTATAATAATATTGATGAATCCTGTATACAATCAATGTATCAACAAACCGTGGCAGAAACTCCACTACAAAATAATAATGTATTACAATCTGCTGAACGTGAAGTGATTTTACAGGAATTAGAACGCTATCGTTGGAATATTACCAATACTGCAAATAGTTTAAATATGAGTCGCAATACTTTATACCGTAAAATGAAGAAACATAGTATTGCTTTACCCAGTGCAGGTTAGATAATTATAATTTTGCCCCACGAACAAGCTTTGCAGGGTGAGCATGTAACCCTGTCATCTGCTTCATCAGTTGTTTTTTGAGGGGTAAACAGTGGTTGGTTGCCATAAGACCAAGGTTACGTGCAAAGGCAACAGGTAAAGCTGTATTGGAAAAAATACGGACTAAGGCATCTGTGACAGAGGTGACTCTCTGCTGATCAGGAGCTTGCCAACTGACATAATGGTTTAACACTGTTTGACTGCCTATATCTGTTTTTTTCTGTGCAGCGGTGATAATCACTTCCGCTAAACTTGCTACATCACGTAAACCAAGATTTAAGCCTTGTCCTGCAATCGGGTGCACGGTGTGTGCGGCATTTCCAATAATCACACGTCGGTGTGCAATATGCTGTTGTATACGCATTAATTTAAGTGGGTAAGCATGACGTGCTCCCACTTTGGTAAAACGTCCTAATCGCCAGCCAAATCGCTGCTGTAATGCAGCTAAAAATGCTGACTCTGATAATGCCAAATGCTTTTCCACATCCTCATGATTTACTGTCCACACTAAAGAACTTTGTTGTCCTTGCATAGGTAAAAGAGCCAAAGGCCCTGAATCTGTAAAACGCTCATGTGCCACATTATGATGAGGCTTTTGGGTGCTTACATTGGCAATAATGGCAGTTTGCTGATAATCACTTTCTTCAATTGGGACATTTAATTGCTGGCGTATTGCGGAGTTGCCGCCATCAGCAGCCACTAATAAGCGGGTTTTAATTGAATTGAGCTGTTCTTTGTGTTGTATAGAAAGTGTTAAGTTTTCTTTATTATCTGTGACTTCCACTATTTTAGCTGGGGCAAAAATATCGACATTGCTATTTTTTAAAGTCGCTTGCATAGCCTGTCCAAGCTGACGTGCTGCCACCACGTACCCTAGTGCAGGAAGATTCAACTCATCATGATGCAGGCGAGTAACACCACAATGCCCGCGATCTGTGACATGAATATGTTTTATTGGAGTCGCATGGGGGGCAATATGTGCCCAACAACCGATTTGTTCTAAAATGCGCTGTGAGGCGTATGCAAGGGCGATCACTCTGTCGTCATAGCTGGGGGGAGAAATATGCTCAAACCACGGCGCAGCCTCGATAATGGCGATTTTTAGCCCTGTTTCACGTAAAGCACTTGCTAGACTGGCTCCGACAAGCCCCCCTCCAACAATCACGACATCATACATTGTTATTCACCTGACCATGCTAAGAAGTTTTTCAGTAAGGCTAAACCCATGTGTTGGCTTTTTTCAGGATGGAATTGCACAGCAAAAACATTCTCTTTGGCAATGGCTGCGGCAAAGCGGTGCCCATAATCACAGGATCCTGCAATCACCGCCTCACTATTAGGGATAACGTGATAACTATGCACAAAATAAAAACGGCTGTTATCAGGAATACCTTGCCATAAAGGGTGATCTTGTGTCTGGGCGACTTGATTCCAGCCCATATGTGGAATTTTTAAACGTTCCTGTGTCACAGGATCAGCTAAGTCATTCCCAAAATGGGAGACATTTCCTTGAATAAAATCAAAGCCTTTACAGCCCCCATTTTCGTCACTGTGAGTGAGTAGGGTTTGTTGCCCTAAGCAAATGCCTAAAAAAGGTTTTTCAGTCAGCACTTCTGCAATCACTTGTTTTAAACCTGTTTCATCAAGCAAATGCATGCAATTGCCAATAGCCCCTTGCCCTGGGAAAACGATTTTATCAGCACGATAAACTTCATCTGCATCACGGGTAACGCAGACTTGCCAATCTTTGCCTGCGACATGCTCAATGGCTTTAGTTACCGAGCGCAAATTACTCATACCGTAATCGAGTACCGCCACCGTTTTCATGTTATAGGCTTCCTTTGGTTGAAGGCATCATATTTTGCATACGTGGATCAGGTTCAACCGCCATACGTAAGGCGCGCCCAAATGCTTTAAACACAGTTTCAATAATATGATGTGCATTACGTCCACGTAAACTATCAATATGTACGGATACAAAGGCGTGGTTTACAAATCCTTGGAAAAATTCATAAAAAAGCTCGACATCAAAACCGCCAATGCTGGCACGAGGAAAATCAACGTGAAATTCTAAACCGGGGCGACCTGAGCAATCAAGTACGACACGTGATAAAGCTTCATCAAGGGGGACGTAGGCATGACCATAGCGGTAAATCCCTTTTTTATCCCCTAAGGCTTGTTTAAATGCTTGACCCATTGTGATACCGATATCTTCAACAGTGTGATGTGCATCAATATGTAAATCACCTTTAGCAGTGATGTTAAGGTCAATCAGACCATGACGAGCAATTTGATCAAGCATATGCTCTAAAAAAGGCACACCTGTATCAAACTGTGCTTTACCTGTTCCATCTAAATTTATGTCAACAGCGATTTTTGTTTCTAAGGTATCACGTTGAACAGTAGCACGACGCGCGGTCATGTGAGGTATTCTCCTAAAAAATTAAAACTAGTCGTAACCGTTGTTACGTTGAATTTCTTCTGCAATCCAATGACGAATATTTTTTTGTTCACGTACAGACATTTTTTCCACACCTAACATTTGTCGATAAGTTGCCGAAAAAGGTAAGGCTGGTAAACAGGCAATCACAGCACCAATTATAAAAAGTAGGGACAAAGTAATAAATGCTGAGGTATCTGCTTGCTCAGGAAAGATTAATCCAAAACGTCTAAAAATATCAACCTCATTTAAAATACTAATATAATCAGTGTAATGAGTATCGATATGATAAGTTAGAATTGCACTCAGTAATGTGATACCAACAATATACATATCTGAGAGAAAACGAATTAAGAAAAAAGCAATGTAAATACCAATAAAAACAGCAATTGCTCTTAACCACGGGGATGCAATAAACTCAGCAGGGAGTATGCTTGACAGTGCGTCCATAAGTTAAACCTCAAATAAAGTGCTTTGTTATTATAACGAATTTATACGTATTTTTTTAATTTTCTTTAGTCTTATGAGGATGGCGAATGAAAATACGTAAATGACGATGCGCTTCAGCTGTCACACTGTCATTAAAAAGAATCAATGGTTTTTGTCTTTGTTGATTAATATGAGAATGAATTATGATGCAATAAGGATGAACAAAACTATGAGGCAATACTTCCCCCCATCCGGCAGCAGTTTTAATTTTTAAATCACTAAAGATATAAGCTTTGTTTAAAGGATGTTTTTTAGGTGAATAAAGAAAATAAAAAATATAAAAACTATGAAGTAATAAAAAAATCAGCAAACTAAGTTGAATAAAAAATGGCACTGAACTAACCAGTATACTACTTATCACCAGAAGATAAAGTATAACAAGCAGTATCATCATTTTTTTAGAGTCACTTACATTGAGATAGACAGAATGTACAAACATTAATAATTATCCAATAAAGTTATCCACAGACCTATCCACAGACTTATCCACAGACTTATCCACAGACTTATCCACAGACTTATCCACAGACTTATCCACAGACTTATCCACAGACTTATCCACAGACTTATCCACAGACTTATCCACAGACTTATCCACAGACTTATCCACAGGCAGGCTTCTCTTCTTCTATTATATATATGTAATATATATTAGTAGTAGTAGTAGAGCCGAAATCTGTGGATAAGTCACTTTTTTCTTTTAAATTCATAAGTATATCCTGTGGATAACTCTGTGGATAACTTGTGGATAACTTGTGGATAACTTTTTTAGCTGTAAAGTTATCCACAAGTTATCCACAGGCTGGGGTGACTTATCCACAAGTTATCCACAGGCTGAGGCGACTTATCCACAAGTTATCCACAGGCTGAGGCGACTTATCCACAGGTTATCCACAGGCTGAGATGACTTATCCACAGGTAAAATTATAATAATATACTCTTTAACCATGATAAAAAAGTGTTATAAGTAACACTTTACTAAGTCATCATGTATGATTTTTTATAAAACTTTATTCGTCTTTAATGGGCGTTTTATTCTCTTCATGGGTGTATAGTTTATGTAGGAGTTTAGGAGGAAGTTATTGAGATGGAGATGGTACTTATACAGCTATTAGGTGCTAGTTTTTTTATTATTGGTTTAGGTATTTTTTTTATAACACATTGTATTTTTAAAAATCAGCGTAATAAGAATGCAAAATTTGAAATGCTATTTGAAAATGTACCCATTCCTATTTTTATTGAAGATTTTTCAGCCGTTCAAAAGTTTTTAGCTTCATTGCCAATTACACATGATATTGAGTCTTATTTAGAGCAGCACCCAGGTGTGGTACAAACATGTGCGAGCCAAATGAATATATTAGATATCAATACAGCTGTTGTCAGCCTATTAAAAGCACCTGATAAAGCTTATGTATTGGATAATATTGCAGAATTTTTTACTGAAACAACGTATGAAACATTTAAGCAGGAGTTAATCGCTGTTTTTTATAAAAGAAAGGATTTTAGTTTAGAGACCCGTATTCTCTCTTATACAAAAGAGTATATTGATGTACGCCTTTCTTGGTCAGCAGATTATAAAAATCATTGCTATGTTTTTATGTATTTTTCAGATATTACAGCAGAAAAGCAGGCACATACTTTTTTATGTGCAGAAAAAGATATTTTAAAACATAAGACAGGTTCTATTGATTTGAGTGATTCATTAGAGCAAGTACAACAGGCGTTATATACACAGTTAGCGCAACAATACAGCAGTATTTTTTTAATCAATACAGATACTACTACATTTTCCCCTGTTTCAAATTTTAAGCTTTCCTCTACTTATCAATATATTATGGCATGTGTCCCTTATGAACTATTGGCATCAAAAATAAAAAAAGAAGAAGGAGGAGAAAAAGAAGTTGTTGTATCAGACATTACAGAAGAACTTGATTGGCAAAAATATTCATTACTTATTGATACTTATCATATTAAATGTTGTTGGTATTATCCAATTTACTCTATAAATAAAGAAATTATTGGTTTTATTACTATTTTTCATAAAGAAATATGTTATCCAACAGAAAACCAACGTATTTTAATAGATAAAACGGCTCATCTTGCTGCCATTGTGATTGAACAACATAATATAGAAAAGCGTTATCAGCATGTAATGGATACTTTAGAGTCAACCACTGATTTGGTTGGTACTTATAATATATCTGGGCAGTTACTGTATTTAAATAAAGCAGGAAAAGAATTATTAAATATTGATAATAATGAGTTTTTAGGACATTTAAAAGACTATCATGATCCTGAAACCAGTGCCTTAATTTTACAAGAAGGAAGGGATACCGCAATTAAAAAAGGGGTGTGGCAACATGAAACTAATTTTATTAGTAAGAAAGGGGAACATTTTCCGACTTCTCAAGTTTTATTAGCACACTATACGCCAACAGGGCAGTTAAGCCATTTTTCAACTATTGTGCGTAATATTAAAAGTCAAAAACAAGTTGAACATGCTTTACGTGAAAGTGAAAGTAAATTTCGCTTATTAACAGAGATGATGACTTCTGCTATTTTTATTTTTAATCGTGAGCGTATTTTATATGTTAATCCTGCTATGCAATCAATCAGTGGTTACAGTGAAAGTGAATTATATAATTTAACCTTGTTTCAACTTGTAACTGAAAATTACTGTTTTGATTTTAAGCAAGCCATTACACATTTTGATGCCTACTCTCAATGTCCACATTATGAAATTGAAATCAGAACAAAATCAGGCATTAAACGCTATTTAGATATTTCTGTTCGTTGTATTAATTTTCAAGGAGAGCAGGTATTACTAGGCTCTGCTTTTGATGTTACAACCCGAAAAAAAAGTGATGAAATACTTTTTTATAGTATACAGAGTATTAATAAAACAGGAAAAGAGTTTGCTGTTGAATTAGTCAAGAAAATTCAACAAACTTTAACTGTACAATGTTGTTTCATTGGTTTAGCAGATGATGATAAATTAGAGGAAGCTTGTCTTAACTATATATTAATGACAGCAGATACCATAGAAGAATGTGTATTAAATAGTCGTGACACCCCATGTGAATACGTAGTTAAAAATAAAAAAAGTTTTATTATTAAAGATAATGTAGAGCAAAAATTTACTAAAGATCAGCTCATGCAACGTTTTAAATCACGTAGTTATTGCGGGGTACCCCTTATTCGCTCACAAGGGAAATCATTTGGAGTATTGGGTATTTTTGATGATAATAAATTAGAAAATGAAGTGTTTATCCAATCACTATTACAGCTCTTAGCAATTCGTATTAGTGCTGAATTAGAACGTTCAGAAAATTTAGATTTTTTAAGAAAAGAACAAGCTTTGTTAGCACAGCGTATTAAAGAACGGACACAGGAATTAGAACATAGTAATACAGAGTTATTAAAAGCTTTACGTACACGTGATAGCTTTTTAGCTAATATGAGTCATGAATTGAGAACGCCCCTTAATGCAGTATTAGGAATGTGTGAAATTTTAAAAGAAGGGGTGTATGGGGAGGTTAATTCTAAGCAAAATACTACTTTAGTAACAATACAGGAAAGTGGGCAGCATTTATTAAGTTTAATCAGTGATGTATTAGATTTATCTAAGATTGAAGCGGGTAATTTAAAAATTAATAAAATACTGGTAAATAGCCATGATATTTGTTTAAGCTGTGTACGTTTAGTCAATCATTTAGCAGAAAAGAAAGGGATTACCTTAGAAATTAAACAAAATAAGCCTTTTTTTATACAAGCAGATGAGCGATATCTAAAGCAAATTTTAGTGAATTTATTAAGTAATGCGATTAAGTTTACGCCTGATTATGGGCTGATTACGATTAATGTTTCAACTTATAATATAGATAACTATTTATTTTTTGAGGTAGAAGATACAGGAATTGGGATTGATGAGGCTTATTTACCTGAACTCTTTCATCCTTTTGTTCAATTGGATGGAAGTTTAGCACGAGAACATGAGGGAACAGGTTTAGGCTTAGCTTTAGTAAAGCATTTGGTTCATTTGCATGGTGGAGAAATAGTCGTCAAAACAGAGTTAAATAAAGGCAGTTGTTTTACAGTGAAATTACCTTATGATGCTCACGGAGTTATGAGTCAAGATGCCATAGAGCCATTAATAAGTAAATTGGGGCAGCTAGATCATAAGCCGTTTCCCGTAGCTGACTTAAAATCTAAAAAACATATTTTACTTGCGGAAGATAATGAATCAAATATTATATTATTTACGGATTATCTAACTTATCATCATTATCATGTTGAAGTAGTGAAAAGTGGACAAGCAGTACTTGATTATGTTGAGCATACACTCCCTGATTTAATTTTGATGGATATTCAGATGCCTATTATGAATGGGTTAACGGCCTCTAACTATTTAAAAAATAAGCCTGAAACACAACATATTCCTATTATTGTTATCACTGCTTTAGCGACACCTGAAGATAAAAAAAGCTGTTTTGACAGTGAGGTCGATATGTATCTCAGCAAACCTGTAAAATTAAAAAAACTCATTGCTTGTATTAAGAAATTCCTACCTTTAAATTAAGTACAATAATGTTACAAGGATAAGTAATAGATGCCTGAAAAACGTATGCGGTATGGTGATGTCATGAGTCATGTCACCCCCCATCAACAACAAATTAGTTATAACCAGCTAACCCCTGAACCGCAATACGATGAACAAGGACGTGAAATTCCTTATGAACCGCCAAAATTACTATTACGTAAACGAGATATTTATCATTTATTGAAACCCTATATTCAAACACGTTTATGGGATCAATTACGTGCTGTCCTCCCCTTAGCATTATATTTAAGTCTATTTCAATTTTTAGTTTTACGTACGCATATTGCTGATGCCAATATTATAGGGTTTGGATTGGTTGCAGTTATTATTGGTTTAATGCTGTTTATGGAGGGCTTAAAGCTCGGTTTAATGCCCTTTGGGGAATATATTGGTGATATTTTACCGCGCAAATTACACTTATTATCTGTCTTGGGAATCGTGTTTTTATTAGGAATTGGGGTCACATTTGCTGAGCCAGCCATTGGAGCACTTAAAACAGCAGGACAAAGTGTAGAAAGTCAGCAAGCCCCTTATTTATACGCACTACTTAATTTATATAGTGATGCTTTAGTACTGGTAGTGGGGGGAGGCGTTGGGTTGGCAGCAATTATTGCAACCTTACGTTTTATCTATGGTTGGTCATTAAAACCGCTTATCTTTATGACACTGATACCTACTTTAGGCTTAAGTGCCTATATGAGTTCTGTACCAACATTACAAACTATATTAGGCTTAGCATGGGATTGTGGTGCAGTGACAACTGGACCTGTTACTGTTCCACTGGTTTTAGCTTTAGGAATTGGTGTAGCCTCTGCAACAGGACGAAATAATGAAAGTTTATCTGGTTTCGGTATTGTGACATTAGCCTCTCTATTTCCAATTCTAGGGGTTTTATTATTAGGTTTATATATCTCTTATACTGTACCTGTTACAGAGATTATTCACTTAGCCACAACAGTCACTACTGAAAATATAGCATGGTATGAACGCTCTCCTTATAATGAAATCATTACTGGATTACGGGCTATTTTACCCTTAGTGCTATTTTTATTTATTATCTTAAGTATTGTATTAAAAGAAAAAATTAATAAGCCGTGGATTGTAGCCTATGGTATTACACTGACAGTACTAGGGATGATAATTTTTAACTTAGGTCTGACTTATGGCTTAAGTAAATTAGGATCACAATCAGGTAGCCTCATTCCCATGGCCTTTATGCCTATGGAGAATACAGAAAACACCCCTTTATTTACCCCTTTTCTTATTGGAATCATGGTTGCCTTTATTTTTGCATGGTTGTTAGGGTTTGGTGCAACGCTTGCCGAGCCTGCTTTGCATGCAATGGGCTTAACTGTGGAAAATTTAACCCAAGGGGCGTTTAAAAAATCATTACTAATTTATGCGGTTTCGTTTGGGGTTGCATGGGGTATTAGCTTAGGTATCATAAAACTTATCTTTAATATTCCACTTGCCTACTTTGTGCTGGTTGGCTATAGCATTGCACTATTGCTTACTTTCTTTTCAACAGAAGAATTTGTCAATATTGCATGGGATAGTGCGGGGGTGACCACAGGGCCGATTACCGTCCCACTTGTATTAGCCATGGGCTTAGGCTTAGGCAATGCACTGAATGTATTAGATGGGTTTGGTATTCTAGCATTGGCTTCTATTGGTCCTATTATTTCAGTTTTATCAACAGGGCTGTGGATTCAATGGAAAATTCGCCAAAGTTATCAAGCGGATTTACATTAATGATAAAACTAACCGTATACTCTCTAGTGAAAAATCAATACTATAAAAAATAGAATGACTATTTTTTTATAAATAATGCTTGATTTATGATAAGCAAACCTTATTTAAGAAAAGTCTTATATTCTAAATTAGATAACTATAAAGGAAGCGATGAACCATGGGTATGAAAACAATTAAAGTTGAAGCGATTGCTGATAAAGGGGCAAAAATCGCAGGTAAAATGCGGGATCACACTATCTATATTGATCAACCTGTACAAGGTGGCGGGCAAGATAGTGCTCCAACTCCATTAGAGTACATGTTCTTTGCACTCGCTGGCTGTATTATTACAATTGGGCGTGTTGTGGCACGTCAGCGTCGTATAAAATTAAATGATATGCGTGTCAATGTTGAAGGAGCCTTAAACCCTGATGTATTTATGGGAAAAAATACTGAAGAGCGTGCAGGTTTTCCACAGTTAACCGTGAATGTTTTTATTGATGCTGATATCAGCTTAGAAGAAAAACAAGACTTTCTTGCTGAAGTAGATAAACGTTGCCCTGTATCAGATAACCTATTACATGGTGCTGAACTTGTATTTAACGTAGTAGAAACTGCCAATACATAATAAAAAACACATGTAATATAACGTAAAGCCTATAGCTCATTGATACGCTATAGGCTTACCAGCTTTTAATTTTCCTCCTTCTCATCCTGTTCCCTCCTTAAACTTGTTATTATTTTATTCGCTATATTTATAGGTATAATTAGGCTTATTGTTTTTATAATTAATGCATATAAAAGCAAGGCTAAGTCTGTGAAAATTATATGCTATAACTAAATATTAAAGTTGTTGCGATATAAGGCTTTTGCTATGATAGCGGCTTTATACTCTACCCTCCCACCTATGTAAGCGTGTAATTGATTGAATTATAGGTTTATTTTCAATAATTCAACATCAATTAAGGTATTTTTTGTTTTCAAATTGAATTTGTGTTTAAGTAAATATTTAAGCATGATATAAAAAATATAATAAAATAAATAATAACTTACCGTATAAAAAATAAACAAAGGTATATTTTTTATTTAGTTAATCTCTAAATAATGATGTACTACTACTTACTACCCATGTTCACATAACTTATTGTGACAAGGTAACTACCTATGGTAAACACCAAAGAATCTCAATTGACACCCATCGTGGGTGATACAGTGGAACTGGATGCATGGCTAGATAACTGCATCAAGCACCGCACTCCTGCAGAACAACATTTACTTATTGATGCCTATAACCTTGCAGCAGAGCTGCATCAACATCAGCGTCGTGCCTCGGGTGAACCTTATTTAACCCATGTGGTCACTGTTGCCGATATTTTGGTTGATTTAGGCATGGATGTAGATGTTATCGTTGCCGCTTTACTTCATGATTCCTTAGATAAAACAGATTTAACTTTGGCATATTTACGCCAACGTTTTGGGCAAACTGTGGCACAACTTGTTGATGGTGTGCATAAAATGCGTTTTATTGATAAATTAGCACATCTAGGGAACCATGAAGAAGAAGGGCAGCGTGAAGCTTTACGCAAAATGCTCCTTGCAATGGTGGAAGATATTCGTGTTGTACTTATTAAGCTGGCTGATCGCTTGCACAATATGCGAACACTGCGCTATTTATCTCCTGAAAAACAAGTGAGTGTCGCACGTGAAACACTTGACTTATTTGCTCCCCTTGCCAACCGTCTTGGAATTTGGCAGATAAAATGGGAACTTGAAGATCTGGCTCTACGTTATATGGAGCCTGAAACTTATAAAACGATTGCTAAGCAATTGGATGAGCGACGTATTGATCGTGAAGAGTATATTCAACATATTATTGAAACGCTACGAACCGAGCTAAAACAAGCAGGGATTCAAGCTGAAATCACAGGTCGCCCAAAACACATTTATAGTATTTGGCTAAAAATGAAACGTAAGGGTTTAGGCTTTGATAAGATTTTTGATGTGCGGGCTGTACGTTTATTAGTGGGAAATGTCACCGAATGTTATACCGCTTTGGGCGTTATTCATACTAAGTGGCAACCTATTCATGGGGAGTTTGATGACTATATTGCTAACCCCAAGAATAATAATTACCAATCTTTACATACGGCGGTATTAGGACACGAGAATAAAGTGTTTGAAGTGCAAATCCGTACCCATGAAATGCATCATCATTCTGAGCTAGGAGTAGCTTCCCATTGGCGATATAAAGAAGGCAAGCATTTTGATGAAGGCTTTGAGCAAAAAATTGCATGGCTAAGGCAAATGCTGCAATGGAAAGATGAAGAGGGTAATACGGGGGACTTTGTTGATCGCTTTAAATCTGAAATGCTAGAAGAGCGTGTCTATGTCCTCTCTCCAAAAGGGCGTGTTGTTGATTTGCCACATGGTGCAACGCCTTTAGACTTTGCTTACTATATTCATACTGATTTAGGGCACCGTTGTCGCGGAGCTAAAGTTAATAATCGTATGGTCTCGCTTACCTATATGTTAAAAAGTGGTGATCAGATTGAAATCCTCACCACTAATATAGAAAAACCCAGTCGAGACTGGTTACTGCCTCATTTAGGGTATTTAAAAACCTCACGGGCACGTAATAAAGTTAAATACTGGTTGAAGAAACAAGATTCACATGAGCATGTTCGGGATGGTCAACAAATTTTAGACCGTGAATTGCAACGACTTAACTTAACTGATCTAAGCTATGAAAAAATAGCCAGCTTAGTACAAGTGAGCAATGTTAATGAGCTTTTAGCAGGGTTAGGGCGTGGGGATATCACCATTGCACATATTACACATGTGATTAATGAAGATATTTTTCCAAAGAAACAGCCTGCTATTCCTATTGTAAGTGAGCCTGATTTTAATACGGAAGGCGTTAAAATTAAGGGAATATCAGGGTTGTTGACACAAACGGCTCGATGCTGCAAACCTGTCCCCTATGACAGTATTGTGGGTTATATTACAAAAGGACGGGGAGTTGTTATTCATCGGCGTGATTGTCCTAATGCCGTACGTTGGCAAGATGAAGATAATGAGCGTCTGATTGAAGTCGATTGGGGTGACCCTAATGGACAAGATTTATCTGTCTACCCTGTAGATATTCATGTGGATGCTTACGATCGGACAGGTTTATTACGTGATGTCTCTACCATTGCAGCCAATGAAAAGATCAATATTATCTCTGCCCACACTACAACAGATAAAAGTGATAATAAAGTGGTGATGAATTTAACAATAGAGGTAACAAACCTAAACCAACTGAGTCGTGCTTTAGCGAGGATTGATGGCTTGCCAAATGTTTTGGGCGTATCACGGAAACATTAAGAAAAAATCATTTTAATAGTGAAAACAGAGTATTATCTCTTATATAGCAGATTAGTTCAAAAAAAAATAAATTTTTTCTTGACATCCTAAGCCTAGCCCCTATAATAGCAACCCGTAGACGAGATACAGCAACAACAACTGCTCATCACGTTTACGGCAACAAACAAAACAACTTAACAAATCGCTTAACAACTTCACACAGTTTTAAGTGATGAACTAAAAAAAAGTTTGACAAGTTGAAAATACAGAGATATACTTCACAGCCTATCTCAAAATGACAAAGCGGGAATAGCTCAGTTGGTAGAGCACAACCTTGCCAAGGTTGGGGTCGCGAGTTCGAGTCTCGTTTCCCGCTCCAAATCATTTTATTAAAATCTTGCTCTATAATTTTATAGGCACTGGATTTATACCCTTGTTAGGGCTGAGTGGCAGAGTGGCTATGCTGCGGCCTGCAAAGCCGTCTACATCGGTTCGATTCCGGTCTCAGCCTCCAAGATTATAGTCGTGAAGTACATAAAAAAGCGTTAAGCCTGGGTGGCGAAATTGGTAGACGCAAGGGACTTAAAATCCCTCGGTTTAAACAACCGTGCCGGTTCGAGTCCGGCCCCAGGTACCATATTTGGCTTAACGTTTCTGCTCATAACACACTACATTCTGTAGTTATCATGACAGCACGCATCACCTACCTCCATTATCATTTTAATTATGTATAATGCCCATTTCGGTTTCAATGCTGCACCTTTTGCGATCACACCTGATCCACATTACCTTTATCTTAGCGAACGACATCAAGAAGCTTTAGCACATCTATTATATGGTGTAAAAGAAGGCTCTGGTTTTGTTTTATTAACAGGTGAAGTGGGGACAGGGAAAACAACCTTATGTCGTTGTTTGATTGATCAAGCTCCCGAAAATGTTGATGTTGCCTTATTATTAAACCCTCGTTTAAGTTCCCTAGAATTATTAGCTACTTTATTTGATGAGCTACGCCTGCATTATGATAGCAGCTTCAGCCTTAAAAATTTTGTTGATACCTTAAATACCTACCTATTAACTTCTTATGGTATTGGTCGACGTACTGTTTTAATCTTAGATGAAGCACAAAATTTAAGTACTGAGGTATTGGAACAAGTTCGTTTACTGACAAATTTAGAAACGAACCGCCAAAAGCTATTACAAATCATTCTCGTTGGTCAACCAGAATTAAAAACCTTATTAAATCGCACAAATCTACGTCAACTCGCTCAACGTATTACTGCCCGTTATCATTTACTCCCTCTTTCTAAAAAAGATACCCAAGGTTATATTGAACATCGCCTAGAAGTCAGTGGTGTCCGCCATAAAGTATTTGAAAATCGTTGTATGGGACGTATTTACCGTGAAACAGGCGGAATTCCACGTTTAATTAATATTATCTGTGATCGTGCCTTATTGGGTGGTTATGTAAAAAATGTGCAGCTCATTACAAAATCAATGGTCGGGAAAGCCATTAATGAAGTACGTGGTGAACGAAGTTTTTACTTTCCTTTACATTGGCTTGCCACTGCACTGGCTATTATCTTTATTTTTGGCACAAGTTTTATATTTTTATCATCATTAGAAAGCCCACAACGTTTAGCTTTAGAAGAAGATGATCGGCGTGTATTCGCACTCAGTTTGCCGCCTAAAGGGGGCTTACAAGCCGTCAATGATTATGTCCCTGAGGTACGCGCTTTAACAGAAGAAGAAGCCAATGATATTCCTGAAGTTCATGCGCATTTACGTACTATATTAAGTACCAATAATTTAGCCACAGATATTACCTCTGCTTTTGAATTTTTATTTCAAGAGTGGGGGGTGAACTATCAAAAATTAATGGGTGAAAGTGCTTGTCAACGCGCCATTAATATTGAGCTTGCCTGTTTACATAAAATTGGTACATGGGATGATATTCGACGTTATAATCGCCCTGTGATTATTGAACTAGTGAATGAAGCAGGCAAACAACATCATGCTGTGGTGACTCATTTAGACAGTGAAAAAGCATGGTTAAATTTTGGTGAACAAACCTTTTTAGTACCACTAGCCCGTATTAATGAATACTGGTTAGGTCAATTTTTACTCTTATGGCGACCACCTGAAATCCCTGTACGGGTATTAAATCGAGGTGATGAAGGTGAAGCTGTGATCTGGTTGCGTAAGCATCTTGATCAGGCAACACAGCGATCATTAGAGCCAAGCCCCTCTCCCCGTTTTGATAAAGCATTACGTGAGCGAATAAAAGAATTTCAAGCATCCCAACAACTGACTGTTGATGGCTTAGCAGGAGAGCAAACTTTATTATTGCTGCAAGCTGTTGCCACTGATCAGCCTAGCTTACGTTAATTTCTTACCTTATTTATATTTTTATTTTTCTGTTCAGGAAATTGTGCCCATGTCCCGCCATCGTAGTCGTCGTAGAAAAAAACTCCCTACTGAAGCCGTTGTTACCACTATTGAAAAGTTATCTCATGATGGACGTGGTATTGCACATGTTGATGATAAGATTACCTTTATTTCAGGGGCATTAGCTGGGGAAGAAATCAGTTTTTGTTACACCTCTATAGCCGCTACTCATGCGGAAGGGGTCACAGTGGAGGTATTAAAAGCCTCGCCTGATCGTGTTGAAGCAGGCTGTGCTCATTTTGGTATTTGTGGCGGCTGTAGTTTGCAGCATATGTCTGCAGATGATCAAATTAAACTAAAAGAAGACGCTTTATTAGAGCAGTTTAAAGCATTTGGTGAAGTCACCCCTGAGGAAGTAATTTCTCCCTTACGTGGTGATACATGGGGATACCGCCGTAAAGCCCGTTTAGGGGTAAAATTTGTACCTAAAAAAGGCGGTGTACTGGTGGGTTTCCGTGAGCAGCGTTCTGGATTCCTTGCTGTATTAGACAGTTGTCCCGTATTACATCCTGCTGTCGGCGAACGAATTACGGTATTACGTGAATTATTTACCAAGCTAGAAGCAAAAGATAAAATTGCTCAAATTGAAGTGGCTGTAGGGGGCGATGATCAGGTGGCGTTAGTATTACGTAATTTAGTCACACTCACCTCAGCAGATGAAGCTTTATTAATTGAGTTTGCAAAAGAAACAGGTATTTATTTATATTTACAACCTAAAGGCTTAAATAGCATTACACCGTTATACCCTGCTGATTTAGCCTTAACAAGTTTACACTATGAACTGCCTTCTTCAGGTGTGCATTTTGATTTTGCCCCCTATGATTTCACCCAAGTAAATAGTTCTATTAATGAACAAATGGTACCACGTGCCTTAGAGTGGTTAGAAGTGAATGAAAAAGATCATGTATTAGATTTATTCTGTGGTTTGGGTAATTTCACTTTACCCTTAGCGAAACGTGCTGCCACGGTTGTTGGGGTGGAAGGGGATAAAACCTTAGTTGACCGCGCCGAAGCGAATGCACAATCACAAGGGGTGTTTAATACACGCTATCATGTTGCAAACTTGATGGAAACGGATTTATTGCAAACATGGATGCGGAGTGATTACAGTAAAGTGTTACTTGATCCACCACGCAGTGGAGCAGCTGAAATTATTGAAAAGCTGTCTTTTGATAAAACAGAGCGGATTGTGTATGTGTCCTGTAATCCCGCTACTTTAGCACGAGATGCAGGTATTTTAGTGAATAAAAAAGGCTTCCGTTTAGTGAAAGCGGGTGTGATGGATATGTTCCCGCATACAGGACATGTAGAGTCTATTGCTTTATTTGTGCGCTAATTTTTACTTTAATAGGTAGGCTGATATCAATCTCAGCCTACTATTCAAATAATTACTCCATCCCTTTTTTATACCCATCAATAATTTTCTGATACTCCCCTGTTTCTTTTAAGTGAGCTAACCCTTCATTAAAATCATCACGTATGTGTTGGTGTGCAAAAACAGCTTTAATAGGAATAGGTTTCGCAAAAGCATGTGAGGTGGTTGGTAATAATTGTATTTTACCTTCTTTTTTCAGTTTATCTGTGTAATAGCCGATAATATTTTCATCTGCAAGAATGACATCTACGCGCTGTAAATGTAATAAAGACACTTGAGAGGATTGTAGGCTACTTTCTCTATATTTAGGGCTATCCTTAAGGGGAGCTAACCATATTGGATGGTATAAATGCGCGCTATGAAAAGCAAAAACACGCAACCCTTTTAAATCATTTGGTTCTTTAATTGTTAATTCACTTTTTTCTAAAGTAAGCATAATATCTTGATAGAAAATACTGGGTTGTTTTGCATAAAAATGTGGTCGCTTTAAATCCGCTTTTAAGGTGACATTAATTGCATCAACACGTTGCTTATCAAACAAAATAGGTAAACTATGTAAGGGCGCATAGGTTGGGATTAAGGTATGTTTTTTATAGGCTAAAGCAGCACGAATAACATCAAGTTCCATGCCTTTATTTTCTTCTTTTATCACATAAGGGTACAGTGATTCCCCAAACCCCATGGTAATATTTTCAGCTTGACTGGAAAGACAGGCTGAAAGTGTGAATAAACTTGCAATAAGTTGCCAACTATTTTTTTTGCTCATAATTATACGAATATCATAATGATGTGTAATATTTATCAAAATATTATTTGATAACCCGCACTAAAAAAAGCGATGAAACAGATACTTATTAGATATTTATCTCTAATAAATAATCTGAATCATCGCTTTTAGTGTAGTTTACTTTATTACTAAATGCTTTGATTTGTTATAGGGTTTGGTAAATATCTGATTAGTTTACTATCTAATAAAGCCTTGCTTTTTTATACCGATCAATAATCTTCTGGTATTCACCTGTTTCTTGTAAATGTACCAAACCTTTATTAAAGTCATCCCGTATACTCTGTTGTGCAAAACTTGCTTTAATAGGGAGTGGTTTAGCAAAAGAATGTATACGAGTTGGTAATAAGGTGACCTTTCCTTCTTTTTTTAGTCGGTGTGTATAGTACTGAATAATATTTTCATCAGCAATAATTGCATCAACACGTTGTAAATGTAAAAGTGATACTTGTGAGAATTGTAGGCTGCCTTCTTTATACATTGCTGTATTTTTAAGAGGCACTAACCATTCAGGGTAATATAAGTGGGCATTGTGAAAAGCAAAAACACGTAACCCTTTTAAATCAGATGATTGCTTGATTGTATAATTATTTTTTTCTAAAGTAACAATCACATCCTGATAAAAAAGACTTGGTTGTGCATCAAAATGTGTACGTGTTAAATTAACCTGTAATTTGACATTAATTGCATCTACACGCTGTTTATCAAATAATATAGGTAAACTGTGTAAAGGTGCATAAATAGGAATGAGGTGATGGTTTTTATAAGCTAAAGCAGCACGAATAATATCCACTTCTATACCACTATTATTTTCTTGAATCACATAAGGACGAAGAGATTCACCAAATCCCATCTTAATTGTTTGAGCAATGCTCAAAGGGGATAAGTAAATAAGTAAAAAACTTAATAATAATTGCCCGATATATTTTTTATTCATTGTTTTAATTAAAATTTTTTAATAGAAAAAAATGTAAATAAAAATATAGCATGGTATTCACCATACCATGCTATAAATAGGCGATTATTATAAGTTAACTTATTTTTTTGTTCCTTGATATGCTACAGATTTTGATAAATAATTTGCTGTTCTCCTTGTGCAAAGGTGATAAGGAAATCACGCACACCATCATTATTAAAGTCATCACTTAATACAAACTGAATTCCCCCTGAACTATTAGGTGTTAAGGTTAAGCCATAAGCAAATTGACCTGTAAAACCTTGCTGTCCACCTATCACGGCAATATTACCATTTTCATTTAAAGTAACCTCTGTCACATCAGGTAGGAGTTTAAAAAAGGCTAATACAGCCGCTTCATCAAACGCGGTTGGGTAAACAATTTGTTGCCAGCGTTTTTTATCTTGATCTTCAAACACCACTAATAACATATCATTATTTGCAACTTGGCTGCTTAAAGTGTAAACCCCTGTTGTGCGATTACTAGGTGTTGCACGTAAAGCAGGACGTGATAAATGCTGCTGTTGAGCTGATTGCTCCAATATAAGGCGAGTTAAATTATCTGTATTTAATGCACCTAAGTTGCGATCAAGTGCGCCTGTAGCAAATGTATCAGGGGCTTGCAAACGGGGCACCGTGGTAATTTTACGTCCTGCAGGGGTGATAAAAATCACCTCTCCAGAGTCTAAAATTTGCATGGTGGCTGCATCAGTACTGGTACTAAAATCAACCGCTTCTAATTCCATCCGTGTACTACTATTGGTTAAAACTAAGTAATTGTTGTTAGTTTGACTGATGACATAACCTGCATCTTGAATGGCTGTAATCCCTTGGATTTCATCGATCCAGCTAGGTGCAGGAATATTAAATAAAACTTGCTGCATTCCATTACGGTAAGTAATTTGTGTATCAGTTTCTCCATCTGCATTACGATCAGGGATTTCTAGCAATTGTGTGACATTGCTGGCTTCACCTTGGGTGACACTGTAATCCATGACTACTTGTGACACTTGATTAACCAACTGAATATCTACTTGACCTGTTGAGAGGATTTTTACATTTCCTGCCGCAGGCATTGCTGAGAGGACTTGTTGTAGTTCCTGCTGTTGTGCTGCAACAGGGTAGAGGTGTTGACGGTAACGCTGTCCTTGGTGCTCAAATACAAGCTGCCATGTAATAATATTTTGTAATGCACTATGTGGTGTTGAGCTGATACCCAATGAGGTACTACTGCTCACTTGCTCTGCTGGGTTAGCAGGGCGTAATAGATACAAAATATTATCAGGTAATTGAATATTTAAGGCCGCTTCATTCGTTAAACCTAAGGCTGGTAAGCTAAGTTTATCTAATTCAGCATTAAGAGCCGCTTCTGCATTAATCATAGGGTAAGCAGTAATAACACGTTTATCAGCAGTGATAAATTGTACTCGCCCATCATCAAAACGAGTGATCCCCATTGCGCTATCAGTATCCGCTTGATAGATTTCCCACGGTAATAAAAGCTCTAATTGCTTGGATTTTAGACTACTTAAAACCCCTGTGTCAGTATTTTGTTGATAACTGATATTGTTATCTTTTAATGCAGGAATGGCATTAATCGCATCCAATAATGAACCTGTTTGTGAAGTCACAATATCATAGCGTAAATCAATACCCTGTATACCTTTACCAGTGGTTTTAGTAAACGCACTATTTAATGGTGTATTGATAGGTAATAATTGAGCAGAGCTAAAACGTACCCCTTTACCAATTATCACATCATCAGCTAATTTGCTTCCTGTGCCCACTGTCACATAACGCAGTGTTGAACCTGCTAAAATTTCAGCACTGATTAAAGCTGGTGCTGTCGGGTAACCTGTGATAGTCCCTGATAGTTTTCCCCCATTAATATGTGTATTACTGAGTAACTGTACATTATGCAATGTGCCTGCATTAGTGATAGTCCCTGATAATTTACCGCCATTTATTACTGCATTTTCAGCCACTTCAACATTGATTGCTACCCCATTATTAGTGATAGTGCCTGCTAAAATACCGCCTTCTACTGCACCTATTGCAGTAATGGTATAGTCATTTAAAGTTTGGTTTTTGTTATTGATTGTCTCTTCAATAATGTTTAAACCCACTTCAAGGCTGTGAGGCTGTTGCAAGGTTTGTTGTGCCTGTTGCACTGTAAACTGTGTAGTAAATACACCTATTTCAGTTGGTTTGATACGTAATAACCATTGTGCACTGCCATTGACATCAAGACGAGGTATAGTACATGTGACAGTTAGTGCATTATGCTGACATAGGCTGGTATCTGTTCCAATTTGAGCTGATTCAAAGGTGGCTGTTTCAGGGAGTTGTGCTTGTAACTGTACATTTAATGCAGGATCAGTCCCAATATTTTGCAATTGCATACTGTATTGCACACTGTCCCCTACACGTACCCGCTGTGGTGTCACATCTAATTGACTGCTTAATTCAGCATTAGAAATAATGGCTGTACTAAGTTCAGCACTATTAGGGGCAGTGGGATCAAATTGATCCGCAAAAGCCGTTGCGCTTAGCTTTAACTCTGACAAACTATTAACACGTGTATGAACCGTGACAGTCAAATTTTGCTGTGGGTTTAAATTACCTACACTGCATACCACTTGCTGCTGTTGTAGTTGGCAACTCCCTTGGGAAGCAACTGCTGCTGTTAGGGTTAAGGCAGGACTTAATGTGGCATTCAAGTTAATATTACTGGCTTGATCACCGCCATTATGTGTGACCGTTAAGGTATAACTGATATCATCATTAATTGTTGCAGTAGCTTTATCCGCTGTGGCAGTTAAATTGATATCAGCTAAAGCAGAACGGAATAAGCTGATAGCATTATCCGCAAACCCTGCCACATAAATATGTCCCCCTGTCTCAGGGACAAAGACCGCGCGTGCGCTGCCTAAACCATTTATATCATCAGTATTGTCTTGTAAACGCCCAATGTACTCTAAGCTACCTTGACTAATACTACGGCGATAGACGACTAAACTACTCTCGTTTGTACCCACGGCATAAACAGATTGCCCATTTTTATCAATAGCAATATCAGCAATACCATTTAAGCCTGCATTGTCATAGCTAGCAATAAGGCTTAACTGAGCATTATTTGCATTTAATCCCCATGCACTGAGTTTATTGGCTGTCCCTGCTGCGCCAATATATAGATGTTTGCTATCAGGACTAAAGCGTAAAGTGGAAACAGCATCAAGATAAATATTTTCACTAGGGTTATCTTGCAAGGTTTGTTTTAAGGTTAACGCACCTGTGCTGTTGTCTTTAGAGAATAAGCTGACGGTATCTGCATTACTGTTTGCCGTGGCAAGCCATAAGCCATTAGGACTCACAGCTAACTGATTAATACCCAGTAAATTATCGTATTTTTCAGCAAAAGTGAGTGTACCATCTGCATTGCGAGTAAAGCGGACTAGGGCATTATCGCCTGCACTGGCAACATAAAGTGCTTGTGTCGTAGCCTGTAATGCAACAGCTCCACTTAAACCAGATACGCCATTATCTCCATTTGTTACGCTTGCAACAAAGCTGGCTGCGCCTGTCTCAGTATCACGTTTAAAAATATTAATGCTGGCACTGCTAAAGCTGCTGACATAAATATACGCGCCATCTGGGCTGAGTGTGACCGCTGTGGGGGTGGTTAATGTTGCGATTTGTTGCTGTGAGACAGCACTGTTAAAAGTTAAACGTCCATCATTACTATTACGTGTAAAACTGACTAAACTTTGTGCACCAAAGCCCACTGCATACACATGTTTCCCATCAGCACTCCCTGATAAAGCAATCACACGATCTAAACCTGTGATACCTGTTTGTCCATCTTCATAAGCTTCGACAAAGAAAACTGGCGGCAGCTCTTTTACTGTAATCACTACTTGTGCCGTATTATTGGCACTCACTGCATCAGTTTGAACACTGGCAACAGCTACTCTGTGAATTAATTCACCTACAGCTAAGGGAGTAAGCTGTAACTGTGCTGTTAATTGTGCATCTTTTGCTAACACATTTGCAGTACATGTTACTTGTGCCTCAGTAATGGTACATGTACCACTTCCTTCAGGGCTGAGGGTAGCTTGTGTCACCTGTGCATTGCCTGTTAACTCAGTATTAATGGTGACTTGTGTGGCAGGATCAGCCCCTGCATTGCCAACAGTAATAGTATAAGTAACAGGCGTTTGAATAAATACACTACTTTGATCCGCTGTCATTGCCACTGATAAATCAGCAGTTGTTTGGGTGACTGCCACGGTTTGACTGGCTGAATTATTACTTTGCTGACTATCAAAGGTTGTCGTACTGACTTCTGCTTTTGCTGTTAATTCTCCTGCAGTAGCCGCTTGTAGCTTCACTAATACACTGGCTTCTGCACCACTTGTTAAAGGACCTAATGGGCAGGTGACAACACCCGTATCAACAGTACATGCTTGCCCTTGTGTACTTTCACTGGATTGAATTGCAACATCAGCAGGTAAGGTTAAGCTGTAGCTAACATTATCTGCATCCACGCCTGATGCATTATTTACTTTACTACTTAAGCTTAATACTTCACCTAGTTTAATATCTGCTAGGTTTGCTTCCAAATTAGTTGAAATATCTGTGACAGCCTGTCCTACTGCGGTAGTTAATACAACTTGATTAGGTAAAGTTGGATCAAAAAGGTTATTGCTTGCCACAACATCAGCCGTTAAATTCACCACCCCTTTTACTTGGGGGGTAAGTGTCAGTTCAATAGTTTCAGATTCATTACTGGCTAATAGTGGAATAGCACAACTTAAACTAACTCCTTGCATAGGTGTACATGTACCTTGTGTAACTTGTGCACTGATATTGTCACCCTGTAAGGCAAGTTGTAATTGAGCTGTAGAGCTAGCAGGACCATTATTAGTGACCACGACAGTATAAGTCAGTGGGGTATTAATATTAACAGGGTTGGCACTACCAGTAGCCGTCACTAGAAAATCGGCAGATTGCCCTGTCACCGTGACAGCAGTAGTTTGTGTATTATCACTGTTATCTGTTTCTGTACCATTTGCAGACAATGTAAAACTACTTGTAATATTATTACTGGCTTGCACCCCACGTACCGTGATGGTGACAAAACTGCTAGGTGTAGCCGTAGCATCTAATGTACCCAGTACACAGCTTAATTTCCCAGCCGTATTTTGACAGCCGTGTGAGCTGGAAATATAACTTAATTGAGGCGCGATATCAGCTGCTAATACGGTCTCTTGTGCACCTGTCCCCCCTTTGTTATGTACATTAACACGATAAATAATCTCACTACCTACCGTAACAGAGTTAGGGGTGGCTAATACATCGGTAATCGCAAGATCTAGCTGTAATAATTTAAATTTGGTGGTACTGCTTGCATTATTATTAGCAGGAACAGTATCTAAATCATCACTGCTAATTTGAGCAGTAAAAATACGATCGGTATCACTGGCTTGGCTACCTGTATTCACCGTAATTTGGATAGCTTCATTTGCACCATTTGCTAAGTTACCTAAAGGACAAGTCATTGTATTTACATTTTGTGTACACCCTGTACGACTGCTACTGACAAAGCTGGCATCACTGGGGAAGGTTGTTGTTAAGACTGCATTGGTAGCAGTATCTGCCCCTGCATTGGTGACATTAATGGTATAGGTAAAAGGCGAATTAATATTTACTTCTGTGGGTAAACTGGCAATACTGACACCTAAATTTGCCTCAGGTAAAATATCTGCAACAGTAATCGTTTTACTTGCACTATTATTTGCTGTATTGGTTTCTGGTTCTACAGCGCTGACTTCAGCTGATAGAGCTAGGTTACCTATACTACTGGGTGCTTGAATGGTTAGTGTGGCAATGGCTTGTGCCCCTGCATTAAGCTGTGCAAGACTACATGTAACCGTTTGATTTTGTGTTTGGCAATTAAATGTATCACTACTGGCTTGACTGAAACTTGCCCCTGTGGGTAAAGTTGTGGTTAATGTGACATTACTCGCAGCAAGTGTTGAGGTATTTTGAACAGTTAGGCTATAACTAAAAGGACTGGCTTTAACTGCTTTATCATTTGCTGTCAGGGTCAAAACTAGCTCGGTAGATTGTAAACCAAATAAACTGACTGCTTTACTAAATAATGCAGCGGTATATACATGTTTACCATCACTAGACACAGCAAGCTGAGCAATACCATTTAAAGAATTAATATTGTTAGTATTATTTTTAACAACATTATCAAAGGTCAGCTCACCTGTACTGGCACTACGCTTAAACATTGTTAAACTATTTTCATTCACACCTAATGCAAAAAGTGAAAGCTGATCGGTAGAAAGCTGTAAATGACGTACCCCACTTAAGCCTGTGACCCCCTCTACATTATTGATATAAGTTTTGACATAACTTAATGTCCCTGTGTTCACATCACGTTGGAATAAAGCAATACTATTAGCCGTATTACCCGCAACATATAAATAATCACCTGCTTGACTAAGTGTAATGCCATACGCGCCATTAAGCCCAGAAATACCATTAATTCCATTGACATAACTGGCAAAAATTTCTAACTCTTCAGTAGGTAAACGCTTGAATACAGTGACTGCATTATCATTGCTTGCTGTGACATAAATAAATTGGTTATCAGGACTGATTGCCAACTCTGTTGCGCCAGCAATACCACCAACTCCATCTACACCATTTTTACGCACACGTAAAAATGTTAATAAACCTGTATCAGTATGACGTTGTAATACTGCTACAGCATTTTCTTGACTACCAATGGCATAAAGTCGTGTTCCATCACTGCTAATAGCTAAGGCATTCACACCTGCTAAACCATCAACACCATTAATATCATCCTGAAGGACTTCAGCCAGTGTGAGGACTCCTGTGCTAGTATTACGTGTAAATACAGCTAAAGCATTATCTTTAGAACTGGCGACATAGACATGCTTGTCATCAGGGCTGACCAGTACATCTATTGCACCTGATAAACCTGTATTATTCACATCAGCATTAGTTAAGGTTTGGACAATGGTTAATTGTCCTGTGCTACTGGCACGACTAAATACATTTAAACTATTATCAGTAAATCCTGTCACATAGACATGTTGACCATTTTGGCTGAGTGCCACAGCACTGGCACCATTTAAACCTGTAATACCTGCCGTCTCATCTGTATAAGCGGACACAAATGTTAAGCTTGCATAAGCAGGGGAGATAAAAAGATATAAAGTGCACAATACTGCCCATAAAAGGAACAGTCGTTTACACGAGAAAGGGGTAAAAGGCATCGTTTTTTCCTTCATACTAATCAAAAATCCAGCCGTCTATTTTTTATAACACTTACAATATAATAACGTAAGTTATCAAAATACCGCAGTGTCAATGTATTAAATAGTATTTTAATGGAGAATGATGGGGGAAAGAAATAGAAAAATATAAAGATATGATTAATGGATAATCATGTTAATTAAATAACTTAATTAAAGAAAATTACTTAATAGCAGCCTATAAAATAACCTAATAATTTAGGTCTTATAATAGAAAATTATAAGAAAATAAATGTTATTTATTTATGTGAAAATAGGTAATACTTGAGCTAATTTCAACAGAGGTCACTATTTATTATGAATAAAATTATTACATACATAGCTGTATTTATTATTTTAATTGGGGTTGGTTTTTGGGCTAAAAATAAATTTTTTCCGCCTAAAAATCAATGTGTTGTTGTTAAAATTTATGATGGTGATACAATGACCTTACAATGCCCACGTACAGAAGAGAAAACGCGTGTTCGTATGTATTGTATTGATACACCTGAAATGCAGCAGAAGCCGTGGGGTAAAAAATCACGTGATGTTTTACGTGAAATGGTTGCATTAGGGGAAACTGTTCGCCTTGAAGCAATGAATAAAGATCGCTATGGGCGGGTGGTAGGAGAAGTATTTTATAAAAAACAAAGCTTAAATTTAGCTCAAGTGGAAGCAGGACAAGCCGCTGTATATGAAGGGTACTGTAAAAATCCCGAATATAAAGAAGCAGAAACTATTGCCAAAAAAGCAAAATTAGGTATTTGGTCAAAACGTGGTTTACAGCAAGCACCATGGGATTGGCGTAAAAAGAAAAAAGCGGATAAAAAAAGCTAACAAATTATAAAAATGACAGGTGTTTGTTTACCTTATTACTCTATAGTTTGTTGGATTCATTCACCTTCATTTTTAGATTGTTACATAATGAACCGATTTCTAAAGCCACTTTATTTACTATTATTACTTACATTTTTGGGTGTTAATATAGCATTAGCCGAAGATTTTAGAGGAAAAAAAATTCTTTATGTTGATTCCTACCACCTTGATTATCCGTGGAGTGCAGGCATTCAACAAGGGATTAAAAATGTACTAAAACATACTCATATAGAATTAAAAACGGTATCTATGGATACAAAACGCCATCGTTCTGAAATGTATAAAAAGGAGGTTGCCCTAAAAGTAAAAAAAGTAATTGAAAACTACCAACCTGATGTGGTGATTGCTTCAGATGACAATGCATCAAAGCACTTAATACAACCTTATTATAAAAATGCAGACTTACCTTTTGTATTTTGTGGTGTTAACTGGGATGCATCAACTTATGATTATCCTTATAAAAATACAACAGGTATGGTTGAAGTAAGTTTAATTAAACCTTTGGTAAAACAGCTTGAAACCTATAGTAAAGGCTTGCGTTTAGGGGTATTGGCTTTTGATACCTTCTCTGAGCGTAAAGCAGTGGCTAACTATAGAGGTGTAGTGGTTGTTAATGAAGAGCGTTATGTCTCTACATTTGAAGAATGGAAACAGGCCTATATTGACTTGCAAAAAAAAGTAGATCAACTTGTTTTAGTGAACATTACAGGTGCAGAAAATTGGAATGATGAACAAGCCATTGAATTTGTGAAACAGAATACCACTATTCCTACAGGTGCATTAGAGAGATGGGTCATGCCTTTTGCTATGCTGGGCTATGTAAAAATCCCTGAAGAGCAAGGAGAATGGGCAGCTAATGCAGCCTTAAAAATACTAAAAGGTCGCCCACCTCGTAGTATCCCTATCGTAACCAATGAAAAAGGTAAGCTAATGATTAATCTTGGCATATCTGAAAAGGCAAATATTCTTTTTTCTTTAGCTATGCTTAAAACGGCAGAAATTTTTGTACAAAAATAATAATATTGTAGAGATGATGATGATATAGCTGAAATATAATATATTTAGGAGTTACGCAGTTGAAATTAAAATATCAGAAAATTTAATTGGTTATAGATTTCACTGTATTCTTCTATACCAATAAAATCAATAAGTTAAAAGCCAACTGTGTAACACCTATATATTATTTATAATTTTAGCAGTTTCATCTCTAAAAAATAATGTAAGTATGCTGCTATAGCATCTAATAATAAATTAGAAATATTATTGGTGACACGTCCTATTACCCCTTCTGTTTTTAATAAACCCAACTGCTAAGTTTTGTAAATAATACTTTTTCTTAAAAAGTAGGTAAAATACGCTTTTTCAGTATTTTTATATAAATATTTACTAATTTTCTAATAATAAAATACTATTTGAAAATCAACAGATTGTTGTTAAATTTTCTAGTAGTGGTACAATAACCATATGATTGCCCTATTTAATAGGTAAGCTTAGGCATTTAGATATCGCCATACCTACAATATGTAGAAAAAAGAGTTTTATAATTTAAATGATTGAATTCTTAGCTCTATAAAAAAGGATAGCAAGCACAGCATATTGTAGATAAAAAATATAAAAATTGGGCATTGAGGCAATGTATGGTTTATAGCGAATAGAGCCTACTCTATTGGTTTACTTTACCCCCATATAAAGCATTTTTATCATGAATATATTACTTAAGGTCTGTTACTTTATACTCATTTTTATGAGTATTTCCTCTGCTTCTGCAATAGAAGAAACAACAAAAAACTATACGGGGAAAAAAATTCTCTATATTGACTCTTATCATTTGGAATATCCATGGAGTGCTGGCATTCTCCAAGGGGTAAAAAATGCTTTGAAGCATACAGGGGTAAAGCTAAAAACTGTCCATATGGATACAAAACGCTATCGTTCTGAAGTATTTAAAGTGCGTGCTGGACTAGATGTAAAGCAGCTGATTGATAACTATCAACCTGATATTGTCATTGCCTCTGATGATAATGCCTCTAAATATCTTATTCAGCCCTATTATAAAAATGCAGCGCTGCCTTTTGTATTTTGTGGGGTTAATTGGGATGCATCAGCTTATGGCTATCCTTATGATAATGTCACAGGAATGATTGAAGTTGGACTCATAAAAGCATTGCTTGCACAACTGAGTGGGTATGCAAAAGGGCAACGCTTAGGTGTGTTATCTATAGATAGCTTTTCTGAAAGAAAGGTTATTAATCATTATAAAGAGGTATTTGGTATAAAAATAAGTGAAGAATACTATGTCTCTACATTTGAAGAATGGAAGCAAAAATATATACAGTTACAAAGCCAAGTTGATCAAATTATTTTAGAAAGTACCAAAGGTATTCCTGACTGGGATGAGCAAGAAGCTATTAAATTTGTGAAAAAACATACAACAATCCCCACAGGTACAATGAATGCATGGATGATGCCTGTTGCTATGATGGGTTATGTCAAAATACCTGAAGAACAAGGTGAATGGGCAGCGAATGCAGCATTAAAAATCTTAGCAGGTCATGCCCCTCGTAGTATCCCTCTTGCAAGAAATACACAAGGGAAGTTAATGATTAATATTGAAGTTTCAACCCAAGCACATATTACTTTCTCTCTACCTATATTAAAAGTGGCTGAAATTATACATTAGCCAGTCTACAGGGTATGTATATAGAAAAAATAAATACCCTGTATAAACTTATCACACTATTTACACAAGCCTAATACACGCTCTTTTGTTGAACAAGAACTACTTGCTTCCCCTTCTGTTTTTTGAGTTTTTACCGCTGATGTGGCTTGGCGACAGGCCTTACTCATAAAGCCTTTTTTCACATCTTCTGAATATTTCCAACCCCCTGATAACTTGCTTAACTCTAAGTTGATATCATGCCACTTGTTATGCCCTTTTTTCTGTAAAACAGCAAAGTTTTTACATAAGGATTCTGTAAAGCGAGTAATTTTTTTCTTAGTTCCTGCACTTTTGTATTTTTGCGTAATTAAAATGGATTGTACGGCAACAGTGGGGACATCAGCCGTTAACCAAGGATAGTAGGCTTTTTTAATTGCAGTCGGGTAGTAAGCACCTTGTAAGATTGCTTTTTCTTGTGGATCATTAGCATTAAACGATAGTAATTTAATGTGGTCACGTGCAGCAGCGGGAAGCTCTGCAAAACGTTTTGCTGCTTGTCCTGCTACCATAATCCATGCATCCACAGTTTTATCAACAGTTAAGGCTTTGGTAGTCCTGAATAAGTAGTGCAATATATCTAAATGAAGCTAAACTAAACCTTGAATTCTCAAATTAGGAGCTATTGATCTATGAATTACCCTAACTGTCCAAAATGTAATTCTTCGCATGTGAAGA
>Ga0193950_1000055_pt1 | contig 38584 bp, 36 predicted proteins | sample BB_1_MG_FD_144485 | JGI IMG/M metagenome (GOLD analysis project Ga0193950, IMG submission 144485) | Microbial mat bacterial communities from the Broadkill River, Lewes, Delaware, United States - BB_1_MG | ecosystem: Environmental > Aquatic > Freshwater > River > Microbial mats | place: USA...
TTCTTATATAAAACAATAGGTTGTGTGTTTTTTCGTGTTTGGTTTCAGGGCGAGGCGAAAAGTGTTGAGGATAACGGGGAAAAACTGTCTCTGTTTGACGACAGCCCTGTTGCTTGCTGTTTTCTGGTTATACAAATCAAAGGGTTACGATGTAGCTTTTTAGCGACAGCCGGGCCGTTCAGGTTCGGCTAAGGCTCTGTTCATGGTCGGAAGATTCAGCTGAAAGCCCCGCTTAATGCGGGGTTCAGGCTTGTTTTCTGGTTTGACGGGAGGCTGTCTGATAACAGTGACGCCATTTGGCGACAGTCTGCGCCCTGACTGCAGCTATTAGTAGAGGGGCGTGCTGTCGGGCTCGTCGATCACCGGGTTACTCAGCTGGCCAATCCCTTCAATTTCAATGGTGACACGGTCTCCGGGTTTCATATAGCCACGGGGCTTCATTTTGACCCCGACACCGGAGCTGGTACCGGTGGCGATGATGTCGCCAGGCTCCAGGGTGCAGACGGTGGACAGGGTTTCGATCAGGGCGTAGCAGTCGAAGATCAGTTCGCGGGTATTGGAGTGCTGGCGCAGTTCGTCGTTAAGCCAGGTTTTGAGTTCCAGGTTGTGTGGGTCCAGCTCATCGGCGGTGACAATCCAGGGGCCGATGGGGCCGTGGGTGTCGAAGGATTTACCCAGCGTCCAGGTCGGGGATTTGATCTGCCAGTCGCGCACGGAGACATCGTTGGCGATGGTGTAGCCCGCAATGACCCCCGCGGCTTTGTCACGGGGCACATGGCGACAGCGCTTACCAATCACGATCGCCAGTTCCCCTTCGTAATCCAGCTTCTCGGACACGCGAGGTCGATGAATCGCCTGTTCCGGGCCGATCACACAGCTGTTCTGTTTGGTGAATATGGTCGGGAAACTGGGCTTTTCCAGCCCGGTTTCGGCGATATGGTCAGCGTAGTTCAGGCCAACGCCGAGAAACTTGCGTGGTGCGGCCACCGGTGCCAGCAGGGTTACCTCGGCCAGTGGAATACCGCGTTCGGGCTGTTGCTGCGCCAGCTCGCTTAGCTGTGCCCAGCCCGACGGGCCTGCTTCCAGCAGCTCGGGCATGGTATCGGGCAGCGCCGGGCACTGTGCTGTGCTGTATACCCGCTGGTTGATCAGTGCGCCCACGTGGGTGTGCTGGTTGTGGGCGTAGCGAAGTAGTTTCATAAGCGGTGTCTCGATTGGCGGGTATTGGTCGGTTGTGGTGCGCCACTGTGGGCAGGATGGCCAGTATAACCTGTGCGGTGTGACTGCCAATATGGCAGGCGTACCGCAGCGCAGACCCTGGTTTATTTATGAGCGGCGGTGTTGTTACTGCGGCTGATTATTGGCCAGGCTGTCGATAACGGCAGCGCGGATGCGGTCATGTATACCGAAAACCCGCAGCATGTCACCTGGGTACCAGGCGATATTTTCCAGTATGACCAGACTGACATCGTGCTCAGGGTAGTAGGTCATGGTGGAGATATAGCCAGGCACATAGCCACTGTGGCTGTATTCAGGCCCGGCTGGGGTGTTGGTGATCTGCAGGCCGGCACCGTAACCGAGCTTGCCCCAGCGGTGCTGACGTGTGGCTGTGGCTGTTGTCAGCAAGCTGGAGTTATCAGCAACGGTATCGGACTGGTGCAAACACTGGTTCCACTCAGCAAGGTCCGTTGCGGTAGCGATGATGCCACCGCTGGGTACTGACGACAGTGGGAAGTCATTCTCGACCCGCTTCGGCTTACCCAGCTCAGCTTCAAAATAGCCGGGGACCAGCTGCTCTGCCTGACTGGCCGGGTGAGTTGCTGAGGGGGCAAAAGACTGGGTCAGCTGGCAGCGCTTAAATAGCGTCTGGGTCAGTACGCTGTAGCTTTGTCCGCTGACATGTTCGGCGGCCTGAGCGAGCAGGTCATAACCCCAGTTTGAGTAGCGAAATGCTGAGCCGGGTGGGTGTATGGGCGCGGTATCCGGGCGGGTCAGGCCGGAGGTGTGGTTGAGTAAATGTGTCAGGGTGATCTGTTTTGCCCAGTTTGCTGTCAGGCCGGGCAGGTAGGTATGGATGGGCTGGTTGAGCTGTAGTTTTCCCGCCTTAACCTGCTGCAGAATGATAGCAGCGGTGATCTGTTTACTGAGTGAGCCGATCACAAATTGCGGTGAAGGTGCTGGCAGTGTGTTATGCGAATAAAGGGGGGCTCGGCCCTTTGTGATCAGTACCTGGCCACTGAAATGGCGTGTTCCTGTATCAGTCAGCAGTGGTTGTACGGTGTTTTGCAGTGGGGCGGCTGTTATTTGATAACTACTGGATACCAGGCTGATAAATAGCAGGGTTCGGGATATAAACGTTGGCATTTAGATGCTTCCGTGCGGGCTGTATTGTGGATGAGCGGCCATAAAAAAACGCCCAGGAGGGCGTTTTTTTGCAGGCATAGCCGCTTCAGGATGCTATCTGAAACGCAGCAGTAACAGGCAGGGATGCCAGTACGTGATCGATTACCTGCTGGTAGCGGGCGTGATCAGGTCGGGAGCTGCTCATCACGCGCAGGCCCCAGACATTGCTCATCAGAAAGGCTGCCAGGCTGGCTGGATTGGCATGGCTTTCCAGTTGGCCCAGTTCTTTAGCGCGGGTGAGCGCGGTGCAGAGATAGGCTTCAGCCTGGTTCAGGTAGCCGGTGATGCGTTCACGTAGATCATCATCTTCGGTTGCCAGTTCGAGCATGGTGTTAACCATCAGGCAGCCTCGGCCAATTTCGTCATTACAGGCGTCAAGACGCAGGTTGTCGAAAAACTCATGGATAGCTGTTAATGGGTGTTCAGTGTTTTCGAGTACCTGTTTTGCATTATCGAGACGACGTGCAGCATAGGTGTCGATGACCTCTACAAACAGGCCGCGCTTGGAATCAAATGCGCTGTAGAGAGAGCCGGGTTTGAGACTGGTCGCGGTAACGAGATCGGCTACAGATGTAGCGGTAAAGCCGGTGCGCCAGAAGACTTCCATTGCCTTATCGAGAACTTCCGTGCGGTCGAATTCAGCGGGACGTGCCATAGTGTATTACCTCCTTGATCTTGGCGCTAATTATCGGTCTTCCTTTGCTGCGTAGCAATACGATGAACTCATCCTTCCGACGTATTTTTGAAGGTTTTTTCAAGAGAATGATTGAAAAGGACCTGCGTCAATAAGGCGAAAGGCTGGAATTTGTGGCGGACTATCCGGTCGGTCTTTTGCTTAGTGGTCGGTCAATTATTTTAACAGCCTGTCTTTTGCTTCATTTATTCGTGCAGCCAGGTAGTGACTGCCGCCTCTGTCCGGGTGAACTTTTTGCATCAGTCTACGATGTGCCTGGATAATATCCTGCTCTGATGAGCCTGGTGCCAGCCCAAGAACTTCCCAGGCATCTTTGTCGCTGAGTGTGCCTGTGTGGCCAGGCCCGCTGCTGCCGCTGGATGCTGTGCTTTCCTGGTCATCAACTCTCCAGCTGTCGCCAAAGCGCTTGTCCAGGTAAGCTTCCAGTACCCGGCCTGATTCTTCATCATGTTGTCGACAATATGCCAGCAGGTCGAGAAATTGCTGTTCTGTCAGCTCGCCCAGCTCCAGTCCCTTAAGGGGGCCTTGCAAGATAGTGCCATGCATCACGCCGGAGTCGTGGTCCAGGGTCATATTCAGTAGCCGGGTTTCGATTGTGGACTGGTTGCCATCGCTACGGTGGTTGGCTGGGCCATGGCGGGTCTGTTTGAATAGGCCGCCGAGCAGGGGTAGAAAACGCAATAGAGGCAGTAACCGGCGCGCAAAGGGAAAAATTATCGCAACCAGCGCCCCCAGCCAGTGCAGCCGCCCGGTGATGGCGAGGTAGAGCAGGCCCAGTACGGCCAGGGTAACGATCAGTTTGAGCAGGGCTTTACGACGCTGGGGGGCGGGCTTTGAGCGCAGCCAGAGCATGCCCAGCAGGGTAATGGTGCCAAGTAGTATCAGACCCAGTGAATGCACGGGTAACTCTCCTTACAAACTTGCTGATGTTCAGTATGGCTGAAGTATGCAGATAACCGAGACGATTATCAGCAAAATACCGGCCCATTCCCGAGTAACAGTGTCTGAATGCTGATAACTGCAGCCAGGGTTTTCTGGCAGGCGGTGCGAATGGCTTGCATCAGTGCGGCCATCAGGGTGAAGGCGATCCACAAAGGCATTGGGCTCAGTCCATAAATTGGTTAGCCGCCAGTGTAGGGGGGAGCTAGCTATGCCTCAAACGCAAAAAGAGACTTGCTTCTATTCCTTTGAGGAATGTTATTTTAGCTGATGAACCAGTTTGAGTACCTCTCCCTGCTTATTGCGGGCGAAGTTTTCCAGTGCCCGGCGTCCGCCGCTGGCAAATACGGCAACAGCAGCCAGTAGATCTTTTAATGTCTGTGCGCTGTGGCTGTCGAAGCGGCACCATGCGCCGCCAGTCAGTTCTGCGATATGTTTGAAGGTGCGTTTGGTAACCAGTTCGTTGCCTTCCTGAAACATAAAGACCGGCGTGCCCAGCATTGCCAGTTCTCCGGCAGGGGCGAACAGCTGGTCTACGGTTTCTTCAACACAGTCACCAATAAAAATGACAGCCTGGACTTTCTCGCGTCGGGTTTCCCGACAGGCATGCTGTAGTAGCCGCTCAATCTGGGTGCGCCCGGCTCGGCAACTGACGTTATTCATCTCGTTGAGCAGGCTGGTGGTGTTGCGTAGCCAGGGGGTGCTTTCAAATTCGCCAAAGCCACGGTAGTAGCACAGTTGAATCTGCAGGCCGCCGATATCGCGGGTGGCTGTGAACATTTCGCTTTGTATATGGCTGGCCTGGTCCCAGGTGGGCTGGCGACTGAGGGTGGCGTCCAGGGCAAATATCAGCCGGCCCTGCACACCGGCATTAAGCACGGCAGGGGCCTGATTAACATGTTTGAGAAAAGCCTCTATCTCCTGGTGGGTCGAGCGGGGCTGTTCACTGGGGTATCGATCATTGGCCATTGTTGCAGTACCTCGGTCATCACTGTTTACACTATAGCCGTTGTGGTGACCGGGGCCGTTCAGGATGGTCGTTCAGTTGCCGCTGTCCGGCTTAGTCAGATAACGTTTGCGCTTTTTCTCTTTCAGGTAGTTCATATCGACCAGTACCAGGCCATCTACGCAGTAGTTGAAGCTGGCATCAACGCCGAAATCAAGGAAGCGTACGCCGCCGGGTTCACAGACTTCGCTGTACTGTTTATAGAGGGTGGGAACGCTGACGCCGAGAAATTCCAGCTGCTCTTTGAGAATGCGAAAGTTTTCCCGGTAGTCTTCACCGTTGAACAGGATGGCGATGTTCTGTTCGGTTTCAGTATCCAGGGTGTAGGGTGAGAGTGAGCGAGCCAGTTGTTCAGAGTCTGAGAAGTAGTGACGGTAGAACCAGACGAGTAAATCTTTGGCCCGCTTAGGGTAGGTGTTGGACAGGCTGACCGGGCCAAACATGTAACGTATTTCCGGGTGCTGGCGCAGGTAGGCTCCGATGCCAAACCAGAGGTAATCCAGGCTGCGCTTCCCCCAGTAACGGGGTTGAACAAAACTGCGGCCCAACTCGATACCCTGTTCAAAATAGAGGGTCATGGATGGGTTATAGCGGAACAGGGTACTGCTATACAGCGGGCTGTCCGGGTCACCGTAGAGTTTGGCGGCTTCGCCAATCCGGTAGGCACCAGCAATCTCCAGCTGTTCGTCATCCCAGAGAATCAGGTGACGGTAGTAGGGGTCGTAGCAGTCCAGGTCATGTTTCTCGCCCGTGCCTTCGCCAACACAGCGAAAGGATACCTCCCGTAAACGGCCAACTTCCTGCATGACGGCGGAGTCAGGCTGGTAATCAAACAGGTAGATTTTTTTCCCGTCCCCGGTTTCGCCCAACAGCTGGGAGTCGCGAAGCTCCTGTTTCAGGGCCTGGCGGTCCTGAGGGTGGGTGATGGTACGCTCGGTGATAAACAGTGGCCGGCCATTACGGGCGATCCGGTACAGGTGCTTCTTCAGTAATTTTGCTTTTTCCTGGTTGGACACCGGCAGGCTGTCGAGCTGATTGAAGGGGATTGGCTCGCCCACCTGGACTGGCAGTATGGTTGCCTGCTGGTTGAACATCTCCCGTGCCAGCAACAAAGTTGCCAGATTGCGGTTCAGACAGGACACGCCATAAAACAGGGAGCTGTTCTTGCCGCCCATAAAGATTGGCAGAATAGGGGCGTTGGCTTTGCGTGCGAAGTGGATAAATCCACTGTTCCATTTGCCGTCTTTGATACCGGTCAGGCTGGCACGGGAAACCTCTCCGGCGGGAAAGACAATCACAGCTTCTTCATTCTGCAGGCTTTCCACGATACGGGAGATGTCTCGCTTCCGGGTGCCTTTGCCCATATTATCAACCGGTAAAATCAGCCCGCTCAGGGAGTCAAAGTGCATCAGCATATCGTTGGCGATGATTTTGACATCGCGGCGGATTTCGCCAATCAGTTTGAGTAGCGCCAGCCCATCCAGCGCCCCAAGTGGATGGTTGGCGACGATCAGTACCCGCCCGGTGGAGGGGATATTCATCCTGTCGCGGTTGTTCATGCTGTAGCTGAAGTCGAAATAATCCAGTACCTGATCAACAAATTCGAAGCCACTACGGTGGCTGTGGGTGTCCAGAAAACGGTTGATCTCCTGCTCACGAATCAGCCGCCGCAGTATAAAAAGCGTGGAGTTGCGCAGCGGTGCTGGTTTGCTGGCAAAGGTTGGGTATTTGCTGGTTAGCACCTGTTCTACGCTGATCTCGTTCATCGCCTGGGTTCCCTGTACTGGTAAATATGCTACTGCGTTAACTAACTGTTTGATTTCAATTAAAGCTGTGTTTTATTAGACGGTTGAAAGTGCATTCAATGTATGAGTGTTTTATGACCCGTTGCTGACGGTGTAATGACCGTCTGGTGACAGAGTGAGGAAGAGCAGATGTTGGTGGTTTCAAACCGGGTGTACCTGGTTGATAGCTATGCTGAGGAGTTTGAGTTGCGGTTTGCCCGCCGGGCCGGGCAGATCGACAAACAGCCCGGTTTTATCTCCATGACGGTGATGAAGCCTGTAAAAGAGGGGGCTCCCTGGGTAGTGCAAACTTGCTGGGAGGATAAAGCGGCGTTTGATGGTTGGGTGGGAAGTGAGGATTTTCGCCAATCCCACGCTAACCCGATGCCCAAAGAGGCGTTTAGCCAGCCAGGCAAGCCCGGGCAGCTGGAGATGCATGAGGTCGTTGTTTCTGGTAGTGCGAACTGATTGCTGTACAGAGTAAAGTTACGCCGGGCTGCAGGCTGAGAGGTGCTGGCAGGTTGGATATCGAATAAATAGCTGGTGAGCGCGCAGGGGCTTGCAGTGCTGGAAACTGATGGCAGATCAGGGAGAATAGCCATGACCCCGGAAATTTTTACAGACAATCCTCAGCTGCAGGCGATGGCTGCACTGCTAACGCAGGCCAGTGCTGCGATTGTGGTTTGCCAGGGGGATTATGTGCTGGCCGTCAGCCAGGGCTGGCTGGCATTAACTGATATCGGCCTGAGTGAACCCTGCACCCTGGCGCAGTGGGAGTCACATTGTCAGTTACCCAGCCAGGCGTTACAGCGTTTGCTGAACGCTCCGGCGCAGGCCAATGGCCAGGCGCTGCAAGCTCTTTCCCTGACCGACGGTCAGGGGCGGTCTCTTTATTGCAGTGTTTACCTTAATCGCTTCGAGAGCCCTGATCTTGCTGATATCAGCTGGCTGATATTTACCGATAATACTGAACAGCATCGTATGGAACAGGCGCTGGGCCAGGTGATTGCGACTGCTTCCAGTGCCCGTGGCCGTGCTTTTTTTGACCGCCTTACGCGCACGCTATGCACAACTCTGAATATGGATGGCGCGCTGATTGCTGAACTGGATAACAGTTCAGAGCCGATGTTGCAGGGGCTATCCGGGTATATTCAGGGCAGCTATAAACAGGGTATCTGTTACGCCTTGCCAGGTACGCCTTGTGAGCGTGTGCTGGCCAGTTTACGACCTGTTCACTACGCCAATGCTGTCAGTGAGCGCTTTCCCGCTGATCTGTTCCTGCAGGAGCAGCAGATAGAAAGCTATCTGGGTTTTCCGCTGGTTGATACGGGTGGCCGGGCCATGGGCATTATCGCACTAATGTCCCGTAGCCCGATGGAAATGTCTGGTGCGCTGATCTCGATGCTGAAGTTTGTTGCCAGCCGGGTGGAAAGCGATTTACAGCGCCAACAGGCTGAGAAGCGCCTTGAGGTCAGCCAGCTGGGGCTGCATGCCGCTGAGCGTCTAGCCAATATGGGCAGCTGGGTAGTTGATACCAGTAAGCAGAGTGTGGTGATCTCTGAGCAGATGAGTACGATCTACCAGCTGGATGATTTTAACTGCGAGGTACCCCGTAGCCTGACACTGCAACGTATACACCCTGATGATCGGGCTCGCGTGCAGTCACAGATTGCTGCGGGCGAAGCCAGTGCCAGGCCCTATACGTTCCATCACCGAATTCTGTTGCCCGATGGTGAAATTCGCTGGATTCGTTCCGGGTGCGAGCCCGTAAGTGTGGATGGAAAAGTCAGAAAAATTTTTGGCGTCAGTCAGGATATAACCGAGTTGACTCACAGTCAGCGCCAGGCATTTGAGTCGGAGCAGATGCAGCGGCGTCTAATTGCTGCCTGCCCTTACGGGATCACCTATCTGGACCGTGAGCTGAACTTTGTTTATATCAATGAGGTGGCAGAGAAAATATATGGCTACCCGCCGGGGACGTTGCTGGGGCGTTCGCTGGCCGTTGTTTTACCGGACGATCAATGGTCGCAGACCCAGGCTCTGTTTCAGGGCTTGCTGGATAAATCACCTCGCGTTACTCAGTATCACCGTATCGGTAAGCGGCCTGATGGCTCCCTGCGGGAGCTGGATGTTACTCTCAACTATATGCTGGATGAGGCGGGGAATACTCAGGGGTTTATCGGCTTTTTAACTGATGTTACCGATAAAATGGCGACGGAGCTGCGTTTGACACAGCTATCGACCATTGTTGAGCAGAGCCCTTCATCTATTCTGATCACCGATGTCGCTGGCTGTATTGAGTATGTGAATCCGGCGTTTGAGCAGACGAGCGGTTATAAGCTCAAAGAGCTGATTGGTGATACGCCCCGTGTGTTGCGCTCCGGGAAAACCCCGCGCAATGTGTATGAGTCGATGTGGCAGACGATCACCTCGGGCCAGCCATGGCGAGGGGAGTTACTGAATCGGCGTAAAGATGGTTCCATGTTCTGGGAGCTGGCCAGCTTGGCCCCTATCCGTTCGGCTGAGGGGGACGTGACCCACTTTGTATCGATTAACGAAGATATTACCCGGCTGAAAGATCAGGAAGCACAGCTGGCCTGGCAGGCCAGCTATGATCCGGTAACGCACCTGCCCAACCGGGTGCTGGCGATGGACCGGCTCAGTTGTGCTATCAATATCGCCCAGCAGAACAGTAGTTATGCGGCGGTTATGTTTGTCGATCTGGATCAGTTCAAGCGAATTAATGACACCTTTGGTCATAGCAGCGGCGATAAGTTGCTGGTACGTGCGGCTGAGCGCCTGCAGCAGGTGGTCAGTGCCAGTGATACGGTGGCCCGCTTCGGTGGTGATGAGTTTGTGGTGCTGCTGGATAACCAGCCCGATCTCTTATCGATCGAGAAAGTTGCCGAGAAAATTCTGCGCGCCTTCAATGTGCCGGTGCTGGTGGGTGAGCATCAGCTGACGGTCACAGCATCGGTGGGGGTGTCCGTCTACCCACAGGATGGGGGGGACCCGGAAACCCTGCTTAGTCATGCCGATGCGGCTATGTATAGCGCTAAAGAGCAGGGCCGTAATGGCTATTATTTCTTTACCCCGCAGATGAATGAACAGGCCCGTGTGCGGTTGAAGCTGGAAAGCCTGCTGCAACAGGCACTGCTACGTCAGCAGTTGTATGTGGTGTATCAGCCGGTGCTGGCATTCAGCAGCGGTGAGGTGGTGGGCGCTGAGGCGCTGTTACGCTGGAACTCACCTGAGCTGGGCCATGTACCGCCCGATCAGTTTATTCCACTGGCCGAAGATCTGGGATTGATTGATGAGCTGGGAGAGTGGGTGATTGATCAGGTGCTCAGCCAGTACCGTGAATGGCGTCATCTGCTTAAGCCGGGCTTTCGCTGTGCGATCAATGTGTCCCCACGCCAGTTTCAGCGTGGTGGCCTGGCCGAGTTTCTGCTGTCGCGGCTCAGTTATTACGATGTGCCGGGCAGTGCCGTTGAGCTGGAGGTGACAGAAGGTTTGTTGATGCAGAACTGGCCGACCATTGACCGCCAGATTCATGATCTGGCTGCGGCGGGGATTTCATTGTCTATCGATGATTTTGGTACGGGTTACTCGTCTATCAGCTATCTGCGCAAGTACCCATTCAGTACTCTGAAAATTGATCGCAGTTTTGTCCGTGCGCTGATTGAAGATGAAGAGGATGAAACCCTGGTACGCTCGGTGATTGCGATGGCCCATAGCATGGGGATGTCGATTATTGCTGAAGGGGTGGAAACCGCTGACCAGTACCATATGTTACGCGATGCCCGTTGTTGCATGATGCAGGGGTATCTGTTCAGCCGCCCTGTCCCTGCAGCGGACTTCCGGCATCTACTGGAAAACCCTCGGGATATTACCTCGCTGGTGGAGCCTGTGGCATCGCTCGATTGAGCAGAGCTTGCACCGGATCGTTAAATCGCCAATAATTCTGACTACTGTATAAATAAACAGCTTTAGATGGGCGCAGGTGATTGCTATGGGTCGGGCGGGCGAGGTTCAACAGAGGGAAATGCGGGGTGAAACCGCGCTGAATCGTAAGATCATCCATTGTGATTGCGACTGCTTCTTTGCTGCCGTGGAGATGCGCGACAACCCTGAGTTGCAGGATATTCCGCTGGCAGTGGGCGGTAGTGCTGACCGTCGGGGGGTGATCGCGACCTGCAACTATGCTGCCCGTGCTTTTGGGGTGCGTTCGGCCATGTCGACGGCGCGCGCATTGCGGTTATGCCCTGACCTGACTGTTGTCTCCGGTAATATGGATAAGTATCGCCAGGTCTCGAAACAGATTATGGCGATCTACCGTGAGTACACCGATCTTATCGAACCCCTGTCGCTGGATGAAGCCTATCTGGATGTAACCGACTCTGAATACTGTAATGGCAGCGCTACCCGCATTGCTGAAGAGATTCGAGCCAAGGTTGTTGCCCGCACGGGCATCACTATCTCTGCCGGTGTCGCCCCCAACAAATTTATCGCCAAGGTGGCCAGCGACTGGAATAAGCCGGATGGTCTGTTTGTGGTACAGCCTGCTCAGGTTGATGATTTTGTCCGCCAGCTGGCGGTGAAGAAGATACCCGGTGTGGGGGAGAAAACAGCAGCCCGCTTGCACAAGCTGGGGGTTGAAAGCTGTGAAGACCTGCGCCGGTTTACCCTGGCCCAGCTGATTGAGCACTTTGGCCGCTTCGGGAGCCGTTTGTACGATGTCTGCCGGGGGCTGGATGAGCGGCCGGTGAAAACTTCACGTACCCGCAAGTCGGTCAGTGTTGAACATACCTATGCTTATGACCTGCCTGACCTGAGTCGTTGTGAGGCGCAGTTGCCGTTGCTGATGCAGGAGTTGCAGGCGCGCTACCAGGGTCTGAAAGATCGTCGGGCGATTGCCGGGGTGGTGGTTAAGGTAAAGTTTGGTGATTTCACTCAGACGACGGCTGAAAAGGCTCTGTCCCTGGCTGATATTGAACACTTTCGTCAGCTGTTGGGTGAAGCCTGGGGGCGTGGGGGTAAACCGGTTCGATTGCTGGGGCTGGGTTATCGGCTTTCGGAGCAGTCTGTGCAGCCCCAGGTGCAGTTGGCACTGTTCTGAGCTGTAAAGCTGGAAGCGGTTATCACCAGGGCAATTATTTTCTTTGCTTCCTGTCATTGTGGCCTGAGTCTGCCATTCTTCTCTGCTATACTTGCGCGCTTTTTGGGGAACCTCTGAACAGGTTTTGTACGCTTGCGCTGTCCGTGGGCGGCGAATCAGGCCTGTTCAGAGGTTCTTTATTTTCTGGTCGAGACCAGGTGCGATGCCTGGTCCAGAATCGACACATTGAGGAAGTTGATGTTTCAGCTGCTTATTTCCCGCACACAAAGCATGAAAGCGGATCTGCTGTCTGGTCTTACCGTCGCCCTGGCGCTGGTACCGGAAGCCGTTGCGTTTGCATTCGTCGCTGGCGTTGAACCGCTGGTAGGTCTTTATGCCGCCTTTATGGTCGGCCTGATTACGGCTGCAATTGGTGGCCGTCCGGGAATGATCTCCGGGGCAACCGGTGCCCTGGCCGTGGTGATGGTATCGCTGGTGGCCCAGCATGGGGTGGAATATCTGTTTGCCACTGTGGTGCTGATGGGGATATTCCAGATTATGGCCGGGGTGTTCCGTATGGGTAAATTTATCCGTATGGTGCCGCATCCGGTGATGCTGGGATTTGTGAATGGTCTGGCGATTGTGATCGGCCTGGCGCAGTTCAAGCAGTTCCAGTTTACCGATGAAAATGGCGACCTGCAGTGGCTGCAGGGCTCTGATATGGGCATGATGCTGGGCCTGATCGCGCTGACCATGGCGATTATCCACTTCCTGCCGAAGCTGACCAAGGCGGTGCCGTCTACGCTGGTGGCGATTATCACCGTCTCTGCACTGGTGATCGGCATGGATCTGGATGCCCGTACGGTGCAGGATGTACTGCGTGATATGACCGGTGACCCGATGGCGACTATTGCTGGCGGCCTGCCGCAGTTCCATATCCCGATGGTTGATCTGAGCCTGGAAACGCTGAAAATTATCGTGCCTTACGCACTGATTCTGGCGGCGATTGGCCTGATTGAATCTCTGCTGACGTTGACCCTGATCGACGAAATTACCGAGACCCGTGGTCGTAGTAATAAAGAGTGTGTGGGCCAGGGTGTCGCCAACGTGGCGACCGGCTTCTTCGGTGGTATGGGCGGTTGTGCGATGATCGGCCAGAGTATGATCAACATCAATTCTGGCGGTTTCGGTCGTGCATCCGGCATTTCGGCAGCGCTGTTCCTGCTGGCCTTTATCCTGTTTGGCTCCAGCCTGATTGAAATGATTCCGGTCGCAGCGCTGGTGGGCGTTATGTTCATCGTGGTTATCGGCACCTTTGAATGGGCCAGCCTGCGCTTGTGGGGCAAGATTCCAAAATCGGATCTGCTGGTGGTTGTGGCTGTCACAGCGGTCACTGTATGGCAGGATCTGGCAGTGGCTGTGGTGGTGGGGGTGATTATCTCCGCGCTGGTATTTGCCTGGAAGCATGCCAAGCAGATGGTGGTGGAAGAGATGGAAGACGAAGGCGTCAAAATCTACCTGCCGAATGGTCCGCTGTTTTTCAGCTCGGTACAGAATTTCCGTGATCACTTTACGCCGTCTAAAGACCCGGATGTTGTGATTATTGATTTCGCTAACTGCCGCGTGATGGACCATTCCGGTCTTGAAGCGATTGATGGCCTGGCAGAACGTTACCTTAAAGCGGGTAAAGAACTGCATATTCGTCACCTGAGTCCGGAATGCCGCAGCCTGCTGGATAAGGCCGGTGATCTGGTGGAAGTGAATATGATGGAAGATCCGAACTACAAAGTTGCGGATGACCGTCTTGCCTGAAGTGCGTTAAGCGCGACACGGCAATAAGAAACCGGCGACTGGCAACAGTCGCCGGTTTTTTTACGCCAGCATCTTACGAATTTCCTCACCCACAACCTGCATGGCGTATTCGACACTTTCATCGACGGTCATGGCGAAGTTCAGGCGGATAAAGTTTCGGTACTTGTCGCTGGCACTAAACAGGTTGCCCGGGGCGACGCTGACGCCACGTGCCTGACAGTGATCGTTTAGCAGGTTGGCATCAACCCGTTCATCAAGCTCCACCCAGAGTACAAAGCCGCCCTGAGGCTTGCTGGCACGGGTGCCCTCCGGCAGGTAGCGGGCTACCCACTCCAGCATCCGGTCCCGGTTCTGTCGGTACTGGGCGCGGACTTTACGCAGATGACGCTCGTACCCGCCCTGAGCGATAAACTCGGCCACCGCCAGCTGGGGCATGGTGGTGCTGGACATGCTGGTGATGTATTTCATGTGCATGATCTTCTGCAGGTAACGCCCGGGTGCAACCCAGCCGACCCGCAACCCCGGTGCCATGGTTTTGGATGCAGAGGAGCATAGGATCACCCGGCCCTCGGTATCCCAGGATTTTATTGTGCGTGGGCGTGGGTAGCTGTAGGACAGGTCACCGTAGATATCGTCTTCGATAATTGGAATGTCGTACTGGGTGGCCAATGCCAGCATGCGCTGCTTGTGGCTGTCGGGCATGGTATGGCCGACCGGGTTGTTGAAGGTGGGGGTGGTCAGAATCGCTTTGACCGGCCACTGCTCAAGCGCCAGCTCCAGCGCCTCCATGCTCATACCGGTTTCCGGGTGGCAGGGGATTTCCAGCGCTTTCAGGCCACTGGCTTCGATCGCCTGCAGGGAGCCAAAGAAACCTGGTGACTCCATCACAATGATCTCGCCGGGCTGAGCGATGGTGCGCAGGCTGATAGAGAGCGCTTCCTGACAGCCGGTGGTAATAATAATCTCGTCCGGCGAGAGCTGGCAGCCGGAGTCCACCGAGACGCGCGCCAGCTGGTGGCGTAGCTCTTCGGCACCGTTAAGGCGATCATATGCCAGCCCGCGCAGGCCTACCCGGCGACACAGATCTGTCATGGTGCTCTGTAACGGCTTCAGTGTGCTGGACTCAAGGTTGGGCAGCGCCACGCTGAGCCAGGTGTTCAGCTCGGAGCTGGAGCCGTTAAACATGTGCAGCACGTGGGCCCATTTGGACACCTGCAATGGTTGCTGAACAACTTTGCCGACGGAGGGCAGGTCCGGGGTCTGGTTTTGTGGGCTGACATAGTAGCCGGATTTTGGCCGTGGCTGTGCCAGGCCACGGTCTTCCAGTAGACGATAGGCCTCCTGCACAGTGGAGATGCTTACACCATGCTCCTGGCTCAGGCTGCGGATAGAGGGCAGCTTGTCGCCGCTCTGAAAGTATCCCTGTTCAATACGTTCGCTCAACGTATCTGCCAGTTGTTCATACAGTTTCATACAGGTGTGTCCTTACAGAACAGATAACCAGTACAGATGGGCTCATACAGACTCACTACAGACTTATAGATCTGTTTCTGTGCTGGTTTTTTGTATTTATGTTTGGATCTGTAATGGTTTCAGCTTTGACTCTACACTGCAAGTCAATCAGAACGAACAGGGAGGTACGTCAGATGAACGTGTTGAATAGGTATATTAGCCGTCTTGTAACCTGTTACCGCCGCTATCAGAGTCGGCGAATGCTGCTGGGCATGGACCGCCAGGCGCTGGGTGACCTTGGCCTCACGCGCTGTGATGCCGACAAGGAAGGGCATAAGCCGTTCTGGAAACAATAACAATCTTTATGGAGTAGAAAGCATGCGTACCCTCAAGTATCAGTTACTGGATGTATTTACCCGCCAGCCGTTTGGCGGCAATCAGCTGGCTGTTTTCCCTGATGCTGAAGGACTGACAACAGTACAGATGCAGCAGCTGGCAAAAGAGCTGAACCTGGCGGAAACCACCTTTGTCTGTGCCGGTGAAGCAGCACATGCGCCACGGGTGCGAATTTTTACACCTGCCTGCGAGGTGGATTTTGCCGGGCACCCAACGATTGGTACGGCGATTGCCCTGGCATCGGCTGAGGCTGATCAGAGGCACAGCCACTGGCAGTTACTGGAAAATGTTGGCCCGGTCCCGGTACAGGTGCAGTTGCTTGAGAGCGGCCCCGTTGCGGCCTTTGAGGTGGCTCAGTTACCTGAAGTCTCCTTATCTCCTTTTTCTATAGCGGATATTGCTGCGGTTATATCACTGAATTTGACCGATATTGTGGGTGAAACCCGGCACTCAAGCTGCGGTCTACCGTTTCAGGTGATTGAGTTAACCGGGCGGGACGCATTAGCGCGGGCCGCTGCAGACAGTGCACGCTGGCAGCATGTGATCGGTGATGATCCGAATGCCAGCCTGTATCTGTTCTGCCGTGAAGGTGAGCAGATCTTCGCGCGCATGTTTGGTATCGCTGTAGGTATCGCCGAAGACCCGGCAACCGGCAGCGCCGCCGCAGCATTAGCCGGTGTACTGGCTCAATCACGCAGTGACGGTGACTACGAGGTCGAGATCACCCAGGGGGTGGAGATGGGGCGGCCCAGTCAGATCAGCCTGAGTTTCAGTATTGCTGCAGGAATGGTTACGCGTGTGTGTGTAGCAGGCAGTGCGGTGCTGATGGGGGAGGGGCAGTTTTATCTGCCGAATGATGATGAGTCGAAAATCACGCCGTAAAGCACGTACAGAGCGTAATGTAGCCCAGCCTGAATGCTGGAGTGCCGAAGGTCGCATAGGCCTGGCACTGTTCAGCGTCATCTTGATAAATGTGATGTTTGGTGCCATTGGCAGCCTGATTTAGCGATAAACGCGCCTCAGTGCCGCTCAGCTAAGAACATGGCCTGCATCCTGCAGGCCGAACCGGTAGAATGCGCCCTGATTATGCGATTTGAATCAGAGGTGTCCGTTGGAATTACTGAATGCGCAACTGCTGGGGCGGCCGCTGCGGCTGGAAGGAAATATGGCTGGCTGGCAACAGTTGTACTGGGATAACCAGCTGGTATCGTTTCGCGATGCTCAGGCCAGTGCGGAGGAGCAAGAGGGTGACGCAATTGAGCACCACTTCGAACTGCGGGCGGATGACCAGCCGATTCAGTGCTGTTTGCGGCTGAATGTTCAGTGGCAGCCTTTTGTGCTGGATTACGCCATGACGGTGAATGGCGAGCTGGCGGGCGAAGGCCAGCAGGACAGCCAGGCGATGGAGCAGTCGGTGCCCTCGGTTGTGCAGCCGATGAAAAAGCAGTTCAGCCTGGTGGGCATGGGCCTGCTGGGGCTGAAGCTGCTGAAAAGTGCCAAGGTGATCAAGGTGGTGCTGGCCGGTGCCAGTGTGGCAGCCTATGCCTGGTTGTTTTCTTTGCCTTTTGCGCTGGCGCTGATTGCCTGCCTGGTGGTGCATGAGTATGGTCATATCCGGGCGATGAAGTCGTTCGGGATGAAAACCAAAGGGATCTATCTGATTCCGTTTGTCGGTGGCCTGGCGCTGGGTGAGAACCGGGTGAATACACGCTGGCAGGATGTGGTGATTGCCATTATGGGGCCGACCTACGGGCTGGGTGTCTCGTTACTCTGCCTGCTGGGCTGGCTGGTCACTGACTCACCAATTTTTGCCGCACTCGCTTCGCTGAATGCGTTGCTCAATCTGTTTAATATGCTGCCTATTTTGCCGCTCGATGGTGGCCATATCCTTAAAAGTATCAGCTTCTCTATGCACTCCTGGCTGGGGCTGGCGTTGTGTGGTATCGCCGCGGCAGGTGGCGTTTTCCTCAGTTACTACTTTGGCCTGGCGCTGTTGGGCTTTCTGCTGTTGATTGGCAGTGTGGAGATCTTTTTTGAATGGCGTTATCGCCATCAGAGCCGCCTGCTGCCTTTGCAGCGTTATGGCCAGGTGGTGGCCGCGCTCTGGTATCTGGCTGTTACCCTGGGGCTGGTCGGTGTGATCTGGTATTTTGCTGGCACCGGTGATGCTCTGCTGGGGCTACCGCTGACGATTTTACAGAGCTGATTCAAGTACTTGCCAGTATGCGACTAAGGATGGTCTAAAGCAGGTCAATTCTCAGGCCGTTCAGGCATTGATTAACGGGTGCCTGAAGCTGTATAACGTGTCCTGTGCTTGCTCATATTCAAACAGGGCGGATGTATCGGGCAGCTGTGTTAATTTCGCTGGAACAGTCACAATGGCTGTTCCAGCACTGATATCTGATATTACTAACTTAAACTGTCATGTCTGCTTTCAGCGGTGCTGATCAGACCTGACCTGTCTATTGCGGAGGCAGGGTCTATGAATGGTTGGCATCTACCTGTATTCAGCCTTTTTACCTTTATTTCCTTTGGGATGATGGCCTGGCTCTACCTGTTCCAGCGCTTTGCTGGCTCCCCTCAGCGCTGTTCGCTGGTTGATAAAGCTGGTAGCCTGGTTGGGCGTCGGTTGTGCCTGGAGTCAGACCTTTATGCAGGTAGTGGGCAAGCGAGGTTGGATGGGGCTGTCTGGGAAGTGCGGGCCGAACAACAGCTTGCCGGTGGGGTAAAGGTCGAAGTGGTGGCAGCGGATGGGTTAGTTTTATTGGTCCGCCCTTGCCGTTGTCATAGTTCAACTGTAATTATGGATGCAGAGTAGTAATATATAATCAATTAGTTTTTATCTTTTGATTATACATTCAAAAAGTTTTTGAGCTCTTTATAATGCCAATGTTGCAGGGTTTTTAGATTTGTTTTATAATCCTCGAATTCTTATTCGAGCGTGATGTATCAGTTCGTTATTATTAATCCATTATAGCTATCAGGCCTACGCTAATGCAGTTACCTGAACACATCAGCTCGGCGCAATGGCAGCGCTTCCAAAAAGCAGCTGAGCAGTACGAAACTCCGTTTTTGCTTCTCGATCTCGATATTGTGCGTGATAAATTCATTGAATTGAAACAGAGTTTTGATTACGCCGGTATTTATTATGCAGTGAAAGCCAATCCATCTGATGAGGTTATTCAGTTATTGGCAGAGCTGGGTTCCAGCTTCGATATCGCTTCCACATATGAACTGGATAAGGTTCTTAAATTTGGTATTTCTCCTGACCGAATCAGTTTTGGTAATACGATCAAGAAAGCCTCGGACATAGCCTACTTTTATAAGCAAGGCGTCCGTGTTTATGCCACTGATTCTGAGCCTGATCTACGTAATATTGCAGCGAATGCCCCTGGTTCCAGAGTTTATATTCGTATATTAACAGAAGGCTCTGAGGGGGCTGATTGGCCGCTGTCGCGGAAATTTGGCTGTAATCCTGAAATGGCAGTTGAATTGGCAACCCTGGCGAAGGAGCTTGGGCTTGAGCCTTGGGGGATTTCGTTCCATGTTGGTTCTCAGCAGCGGGATATTGATGTATGGGATGCTGCGCTTGCCAAAGTTAAACTGATTTTTGAGCGTTTGCAGAGCGAACAGAATATCAGTTTGACCATGATTAACATGGGTGGAGGCTTCCCCGCCAGCTACCTGCACAAAACGAATGAACTGGTGACTTATCGCGAAGAAATCAGTCGGTTCCTGCAAGAAAATTTCGGGGATACAATGCCGGATATTCTTCTGGAGCCGGGGCGTTCTCTTGTGGCGGATGCCGGGGTGCTTGTGTCCGAAGTGGTGCTGATTTCTCGGAAGTCCAGCACGGCGCTGGCTCGCTGGGTGTACACGGATGTGGGTAAATTTAATGGCCTGATTGAAACTATGGATGAGGCGATTAAATACCAGATAGGCACTGACTGTGAAGGTGAGAAAGGGCCGGTGATCCTGGCTGGGCCTACCTGTGACAGCATGGATATCATGTATGAGCATCATTCGTATGAGCTGCCACTGACACTGGATATGGGCGACCGGGTGTATTGGTTCTCCACAGGGGCTTACACCACCAGCTATAGCTCTATTGAATTTAATGGCTTTCCGCCATTAAAACAGTACGTGCTGTAATACGCCTGCCATAAAGCCTGCTTTATTGATGTAACCCGTTGGTGTATCGGCAATTTTATTTGCAGATACACCTTCGCCCATGCCAACATTGAAACCGTTCAGCTGTGCGCGTTACACGGAACGTCTAACGGGCTGATAAATTTTCAATGACGGCGAACCCTGCCGAGTTCTGGTGTCGCCGTCTACCCTCGATCGAGTGCAAGCCTTCGGGAGAACATTGGATGTCCGGCGCTGAGTTGCTTACGACCCTTCTGAAAACCATTTCCGATACTGTCCTGATTATTGATAGTGCTGACCGGATCAATTACTGCGGCGGTGGCAGTGACTGGGTGCAGCTCAAAGCACTGCGGGGTAAAACCCTGCAAGCCCTGTTCGGTGACGATGTCGCAGGTTTGCTGTCTAGTCTGTGTGAACAGAACCGCAATGGGGATAAAACACAGCAAACCGAGATACAGTTGACCCCGGAGGAGTCACCAACGCTGGCTGAACTGGGGCTGGCTAAACCTCACTGGTACCGTGTTAGCTGTAGCCAGCTGGCAGATAAAGCCATTGTTTCGCTGCATGATATTACCCGCCAGAAAGAGGTTGAAGAGCGCGCCAGGCTGCAGAGTAAACAGAGCGAGCAGAATCAGCAAAATCAGCGCGACCCTTTGACCGGCGTATATAGCCGTAATGTGTTGGTACCGATGTTGAACCAGGGGGTTGCCCTGGCGCTTCGCTATGAGTGCTGCTGTTCGCTGGTGCTGATCGATATCGATGATTTCAGTGGTATTAATGAGCGTTATGGTAGGGATGGGGGGGATCTTGTCTTGCAGGCGCTGGCCTCTGAGCTGGAAAAAATGAAGCGTGCGGCTGATTTTCTGGTACGCCTGAGTAATGATCGTCTGGCGATGATGCTGCCGGAAACCCGCCGGGATCAGTCCGGGGGGATGGGGCGGCGGGTGATTGAGCACGTGTCCCGGCTGGAAGTGCAAAGCAAGGCAGGGCCGATCCGGTTCAAAGTCAGCATCGGTACGGCTTCTGTGCGTCACCCGGATGATACCGCTGAGGCGATGAGTAAACGTGCCAGTGAAAACCTCGGCATTGCTAAGCTCAGCGGTGGTAACCGGGTTGAGGTTGATGAGCCTGAATAAACGCTTTTGGCGAGATTTTCTGTAATAAATTTGTACGTTAAGGATGACGCATGGCAAATTTCCTCACTACCAGTGCCACCACCTATCTGATTGAAGAGCTGATTCGTAACGCTGAACAGCGGGTGACGTTGATCAGCCCATACCTGAAGTTTAATGCCCGCATACGCCAGCTGATTGAAGACCGGGCGGCCTGTGGTATCTGCTTTGATATTGTGTATGGCAAGAAAAAGCTGAATGAGGCTGAGGAGCAATGGCTGGCCGGGTTACCCGGGCTGAGCCTGTATTTCTGTAAAAACCTGCATGCCAAGTGTTATCTGAATGAAGATCATTGTGTTATCACCAGTATGAATCTGTATGAGTTCAGTCAGGTCAATAACAGTGAGATGGGGGTGTTGCTGAGCCGTCAGGCTGACGCTGATGCTTTTCGTGATGCGACCCAGGAAGCGCAGACTATTGTGCGCATGAGTGAGCTGCAGAGCCGCAAGGCAGAACAGAACCAGGTGCAAGATACGCCTGAAACCGGGTTGCTGGATCGTATTGCGCGCAGTGTAAAGGAAACGGTGAAAGAGCAGGTTACGGCACTGAATAAACCCGCTGAACCAGTGGTACCGGCAAGACCTGCGGTGCAGCCGCGTAAACTGACCAGCTCAGCGCTGGCCCGTCAGCATAAGCTGCGCACATCAGAGCTACTTGATCAGTTGAAAGCCGCCGGTTATCTCTATGAAGATAACAACATAAATAAACTGACAAGCCTGGCTGTCGACGAAGGGGCTGAGTTTCGTCGAGGCCCCAATGGCTATTATTTCCTCTGGCCAGAGGCGCTCACCTGGCAGGTTTGAAGCGGCGTTATGTTTCTGGCTGTCAGCTACCTTTCTCTGCTTTCGCTTCGGGATTGGCAAACCCCGCTGGCAGTTTCAGCCCTTTGAGGTGCTGACGGAATTCGCGGGTGACTTCGCGGGCTTCATCCCGGCTGGTGATGGTGGTTGGGGTGATCAGTACGACCAGTTCTGTGCGGCGGCGCTTTTTGCGGGTTTCACCAAACGCCCAACCGAGTCCAGGCAGGCTGCGCAGGCCTGGCACGCCACTGTTGCCTTTATCCTGATTATCCCGTATCAGCCCACCCAGCACGATGGTATCGCCACTGTGTACGGCCACTGTGGTGTTGATCTGGCGTTGATTTATGGTGGGTGAGTCGATGCCAGATGAGGTGGTCTGTGCGACATCGCTGACATCCTGGTTGATTTTCAGCACCACCATGCCGCCATCCTTGATCTGGGGCGTGACTTCCAGCATCACGCCGGTGTCACGGAATTGAATGGTACTGGTCACCAGCGGGTCGGCCCCACTGCTACCGGTGTTGGTAGTTTCTGAAGTGCGGATGGGCACCTGATCGCCAACACGAATGGAGGCGGCCTGGTTATCCAGCACCATCAGTGAGGGGGAGGACACTACGTTGACCTTGTTGTCTGAGGCCAGAGTGTTAAACACTGCCCGTACCGCATTGGCGGAGTCCACTACTGAGTAGGAGAAGCCCGGTGATACCGGGGCGATGCCAGCACCGCGAAGGTCCAGTTTGCCGACTCCACGTTTGCTGGAGCTGCCGCCGTTTTTAAAGAACCATTCCAGTCCATAGAACAGGTCATCACTGAGTGTGACCTCCACAATAGAGGCTTCGACCAGTACCTGCATGGGCAGTACATCCAGTTTGCCCAGCGCGACTTTGATTCGTTGATAGTCTGTATCCGAAGCCATGATCAGCAGCGCGTTGTTCTGGCTGTCGGGAATAATGCTGATATCGGTGCTGGCCGGAAGAGTTGTGTTCAGTGAGGCTAGCCCTGACTGGCTCAGCAGGGCCTCAGCTGGGGTGGGCTGGTTATCGGCCGCTCGCTCGGGGGAGGGGGACAGCGGGCCGCTGCCACTATTGCTCTGGCTGGCCGGGGCTTTATGATTAAACAGCTGGCTGAGCAGCCCTGCCAGGTGCTCTGCCGTGCTGTGGCGAACTTTGTAAACGTGCAGGGCGGTGTGGTGAGTGCTGTTGTTGCGGTCCAGCCGCTCAACCCAGCCTCGTGCTGCTTCCAGATACTGGGGTTGCGGGGTAATAATCAGCAGGCTGTTGAGCCGTTCAATGGGTACAAAGCGGACCATTCCGGCCAGAGGCCCCTCTGCTTTATCACTGAAGATGGCATCCAGTTCGGTGAGCATGGTGCGGGTACTGATGGTTTCCAGCTCGATCATGCCGATGGCCATCCCTTTCAACTGATTCACATCGAAGATATCAATGGTATCCAGCTGGCTGCTCAGCTCATGGTGGGTACCGGTCATCAGCAGCAGGTTACGTTTTGCATCGACTTCTACCCGGTTTTGCTCAGAGCCGGTACTGCCGAGAATTTTGGCCATCTCCGGGGCGGCAATATAGCGTAGCGGCACTACCAGTGTCTGGTAACCTCGGCTGGCATCAAGCTGCAGTCGGGGTGAGTTATGGCCAAGCAGGGCCTGTGACTGAGGCACTATTTCTACCAGTGCGCCATTGTCGTGAAGCAGTGCACCGTTGGCGCTGAGCATGGACTCCAGAATAGGGATCAGTGCATCACTGGATACCGGGCGGCTGGTGTGCAGGGAGAAGGTGCCTCCGACTCGGTCATCGATGGTGTAGTTGCGCTGCAGAATATCGCCCAGAATGGTCCGGCTGATTTCGCCGATATCGGCATCCTTGAAGTTAAGTGTGATTTCGCCACCCTGGTCCTGAGGTCGGGCTTTGCTGGCATTGTGCTGGCTGATCATGCCTTCGCCTGCGCTGATCAGCTCATAACGGGGGCGCTGTGTTGCTGTCGGCTGCTGGGTGGGCAGGGGGCTGCTGCCTGCCGCTGTCTGTGCAGTCGCGTCGCGTAGCTCACGTTTTTGCTGAATCAGGCTGCCAACGGGCTGGTGAGGATCAGTGTTATGGTGTGGTGCTGGCTGGTTACTGCAGGCCGATAACAGCAGCAGGGTTCCCAGCATTGTTGCACTCCATTTGTACTGCTGTGTCATTGGTCTGTCTCCCTGGGGGCGGTATGGACGCCCATTGATGACGGTGGCTGGCAGCCTGTCTGGTTATAATCGATAAAGGCCGATGAGCTGCTGGTATGACTGTCAGTCAGAGCTATGAGTTCAGCTCTCATCTGCCGGGTTGTGCAGTTTCAGCTGTATCTCCTCGTGGCCATGCTGCAGGGTAACGCTGCTATGGCTGACTTGGGTCAGGGTCCAGCCATCGAGTCGCATTCCTGGCTTGAGCGCTTTGCTCCCTTCGTCGGTTTTGAACATGGCGACGGTGGTATGGCCGCTGGTGATAATGCCGCTCAGTTGCCAGTCGGAAGGTCCACTGATTTTTCGCTGGCGTAACTCGTTGACGCTGGTTACCGGGCGGCGGCTGGTGTTGAACAGGGGTCTGTTGAGAATCTGTTGTTGCTGTTCTGTACTCAGGCCAGGTGGGCGCTGAAAGCCTGCTATCTCCACTACCGGCTGTGCTGTGGAGGCCGCGGGCAGAGGTCTGGTGCTTTTGGGGGCTGGCGATGATTGTTGAGTCAATCCCCATATCAGGGCCCCGGCCAGGCTCAGTTGTAATAGCAGCAGGCTGTAGTGTCGCTGACGGGTCTTCATGGGGCCCCCTGGTGCAGGCTGTAGCCGCTGAGCTGGAATTGAATGTCCAGTGGCCAGCTGACGGGGTAGCCGGCGCTGCGCAGAATGCGTGTCGGGCGAGACTGAATAGTCAGCTGGCTCAGGTTGAGCAGGGGCTGGCTTTGTTGCAGCTGTAGCAGGGTGTTTAGCAGTTGTTCCAGGTTTGCGCGTAACTTCACCTGTAGCCGAATCACTGCCAGTTGCTGTTCAACCATGGGTTCCATTGCCTGAACGCGCACCAGCTCACCGCCACTGCTGGCAATAATTGCACGCAGTTGCTGTTGCAGGCTGGCAGAGCGCAGAGCCAGGGTGCGTCCCTGTAGTAGTACCTGGCTGTCGTCGAACTGTTGTTGCTGTTGCTGCAGGCGGGCTTGTAAGGTGCTGTGACTCTGGTTGATCCGCTGGTAGCGCTGTTGCTGATCTTGCAGGTCATTAATCTGCTGGTTGGCGTGCTGATGAGCCAGGCGAAGTGGCTGTACGACGAGTCCCCATCCGCTTAGCAGCAGCAGCGTCAGAATGGTCAGTGCCAGCAACTTTTGCCTGCTTGCGGACAGATTGTTCATGGTCTGGCTCCGGGGTTCAGTTGCAGGTTGATACTGAAACGCTCTTTGCCGCTGTCTGGGTTGCGGGTGACCGGGGTGCCAAATTGTACCTGAGAAAAGCCAGCGGCCTGGTCGAGCTGGCTGATCAGTGCTGATGCGTTATCTGCTTCTCCTTGCAGGGTCAGGGTGCTTTGCTGCCAGCTCAGCTGGTTCAGCCATGCGCTGTCAGGCAGCTGGCCACTCAGGCTGGCCAGTGCAGGCAGGTGCTGGTCGGGCTGGTCACGCAGTTGCTGTAGTTGCCGCTGCACCAGGTTTAGCTGATCCAGCTGCTGGCGGGTTTCCAGTACGGCTTGCGCGCTGGCGCGTAATCGATCTCGCTCCCTTTCCAGCGTTTGTATCTGTTGCTGTTTTTGCCATAGCGGCAGCGCTGTCAGGGCAATAATCAGTAGCAGGTTACTGGTCAGCAGCAGCTGGTTCAGCTGGCGCAGGGGGCGCTGGCTGGCTGGTGGTGCTGGCAACAGGCTGTAGCCCGGGTGCTGGGCCATGCTCAATGGGCGTAATGTCTGGCAGTTAAGGCCCCAGTTGTGCAGTTGCGCCAGTGCAGTATCAACCAGTGCCCGGGGTACCAGTTGCAGCTCCAGTCGCAGGGTGTCGGGCTCGCCCGGTTGTGATTGGTGGCTGACGTATACCTGCTCCCGCGCAAAGGGGGTTAGCTGAGGCAGCTGGTGGTCGATGACGCGCTCAATGTGCTGTGCAGCGGCTGCAGGTAGCTGAATAGGGGCACGTAGTACCAGGGTGTCAGGGATAAGAATCACCAGCGGGTCATATGTGGAGAGCTGCTGGCTCAGGCTGGCAGGCAGCTGCTCGATGTCAGGTTCGATCACCAGCAGTGGGGGCTCCAGAGTGTCGGGGTGGCTGAGCAGCTCAAAATGATCCCCGTTTATCAGCAGGTACCCGGGCTGCTGGCCGCTGATGAGCCGCTGGCGCAGTCCCGCAGGGCATAGCAGCAGTAATTGCTGTAGCCACCACTGCCATCCCTGACGCAGTTGTTGCCGGTAGCGATACAGGTGGTGGATATAGGGTTTTAGCGCTGTCATCGGGTCTCCTTGCGCTTAGCGCTGTGGCTCGGCCATGGTGCTGAGAGGCTCTGTGGTGGTTGTTGGGTAGTGCAGCAGTTGCCAGCTCAGGGTGGAGAATGGGTGGTCAGTGGCGATGGATTTCTGTCGCTGTACGGTGTCCAGCGCGGCAATAAACTGGCCTTCATGCCAGGCGTTCAGCTGCAGGTGCCAGGTCGGGCTCATGGCGGGGGTGCCACCAAGTATCGCCTGGGTAGCGGGCAGGTCTGCCATGGGGGCAAGTGGGTTCTGTTGTTGCTGGGCTTGAAGTAGCAGGGGGTTAACGCGCCCGGCCCGGCTGTGTATTGAAACAAAAGGTCGCATCTGTCGGGCCAGTTCAGCTGTCAGCCCCAGTACCAGAGGGAGTTCGCTCAGGTGGCTGAAGGGACGGTTTGCGGGTGGTTCTAGCCCTCTGTGTTCTGCATACTGTGCGGCTTCTGCGCCCTGGGGGCGCACCAGATCATCGGTGTCGCGCCAGTCCATAAGCCGGTCTGCCAGTGCCTGCTGTGCCGGGAGCTGTAGTTTGAGTGCGTTAAATAACTGTATCAGTGCAGCTGACTGGGCGAAGTTAAGGTTCATCCGGTGATCTTCAGGCTGTATGTGCAGGCTAACTTTCAGGCCATTAAAGTGCCAATGAGGCGGGAAGGGCTGCGTGGGCTGACGGGTGTTGATGTTATGGGTCAGTATCTGGTGGAGGAGCCACTGTTCTGCGGCGGCCAGCGTATGTTGAGCAACCAGCTGTTGCTGTTGCTGGCGTACGGTTTCAATCTGATTGCGCTGCTGTGCTGTCATGGTGGTGGCAATCAGCGTCAGTACTACGCTTAACCAGAGCACAGAGATCAGTGCTGCACCCTGTTGAGTGTAAGGCCTGCCGTGCGGTGTCGATTGCCGTTGTTTAGCGTACATGGTGTGGGCTCTTTATCTCTATCAGTTGCTCCGGCCATCCATGGGCATGTAGCGGGCTAGGTTGTTGTCTTAGCCTGACCAGCACAGGCAGGCTACGTTGTGGTTGCCATTGGTTGTGCCATTCCAGGCTGCCATCCCTGTTCTGGCTGGCATATTCAATCAGTACCGGGCTGGCTCCGGTATGGAGTTGGAACCTTTCTACGGCAGCAGGTTCCGTCGGATTGGGGTGCCAGCGACGTATTTTGAGGGTGAATTGATATTGATTATCCTGTGTGTGGTGGTGGCTGAGCTGGTAGTGGTATAGCCCGCTGCGGGCGGGGTGGTCTATTGCGGCGACAAACTGCAGTTGCTGATCATCTCCCTGAAATACCAGTTGGCGGTCCGGCCCTTTCATCCTCAGTGCCTGGCTGAGTTGCTGGCGCAGGTGCTGGTTGAGCCGGTACTGCTGGCTACTGTGCTGGGCAATGCTGTTGCTGCGCTGCCATTGTTGCAGGCTCTGGCTGACGCCCTGGTAGAGTAGTGCCAGCAGGGCAGTGCTGATCAGCAATGCCAGCATCAGCTCAAGCAGGGTAAAGCCCCGTTGTGTGCTCATGGCTGGGCAGGCTGGGCGCGCGACAGGCGAAGGGTGGAGAGCTGTATGGGGGCCGTTGTGCGCTCTGGCCAGCTCAATTGAAGGTCGATACGGTAGAGAACCCAGTCCGGGTGGTTTGTTGTGTTTGTGCTGTTTTGCCATTGGCTGATCTGGGCTTGCCAGTGAAAGCGGGGGGGGAAGGTGCCCTGGTGCTGGCCCAGCCAGTGTTCTGGTTGCCTGGCAATCCGTGTCAGCTGGGCATCTGCCAGTTGCAGGCCGGTCTGGTAGTGCTGGCTGGTGGCAACGGTACGGCTGGCGTTGCCGATAATATTGAAGGCCAGGCCGCAGACCATGGCTGCGATAATGAGGGCAACCAGTACTTCAAGCAGGCTGAAGCCTTGCTGTGAGTGGCAACGATCAGAGGGGAGGGGGCGGCTAGCTGGCATCGAGTGTTATCTCTCCGGTCAGCCAGTGCAGGCTGATCAGCTGTTGCTGTGCGCCCTGGCTCAGGTACAGCTGACCACCACTGTTGCTGCCATCACGGAAAAAAATCAGTGCCGCACCGGGTTGTTCTGGTTGCCAGCGCAGGGTGATGCCAGTGGGTAGCTGATGCAGGGGCAGCTGGTTATGCCGTATCTGATCGGCTTCAATCGTCAACTGGCGGTCCTGACCGCTATGACGGGCCTGCAGAGCCTGCTGTTGTAGCAGGCTCACTAGCTGATTACCCTGCTGAGTAAAGCGAACCCGGCTGAGCAGCTGCTCGAAACCGGGGGCTGCGATAGCGGCCATGGCGCTGGCAATCAGCAGTACCACAAGCAGTTCAAGCAGGGTGAAACCCTGTTGCTGGTGTTGCATGGTCACTCCCAGCTGTTCACATCTGTGTTTTCCCCCTCACCGCCGGGCTGCTGATCGGCACCCAGGCTTGTGATCTCATAGGGGGCGTTTACGCCTGGGCTCTGGTAGATATAGGGCACTCCCCAGGGGTCGTTGCGGATAACTTTTTTCTTCAGGTACGGGCCGTTCCAGCCCGCTGCGCTGAGGGGTTTATTGATCAGCGCATCCAGCCCCTGGTTGCTGTCAGGGTAGCGGCCCACTTCCAGCCGATAGAGGTCCAGCGCGGCTCCGAGCTCTTCCATCTGAAGGCGGGCTGTTTTTGATTTTGCTCCACCTAACTGGTCCATCACCTGGGGGCCGACAAGGCCTGCCAGTAAACCCAGAATGATAAGTACTACGAGTAGTTCCAGCAGAGTGAACCCGCGGCTTTTACGGGGTTTCGGTGTTGTTTGGGTATTGGGTTTTACGTGCATAGCAGGCACCTCCAGGTCAGAAACTGATGTTGTTGATGCCGATAATGGCGGACAGCATGGATAGCACCAGCAGGGCGATGATCAGCCCCAGGCTGATGATCAGCAAAGGTTCCAGAATGCTGATCAGTTTGCGCAGTCGGGTGCTGATCTGGCGGTCCTGGATATCGGCCAGTTTGAGTAACATTGGCCCCAGCTGGCCGGTTTCTTCACCCACCTGCACCAGCTGGCTCATGATGGCGGGTATCTGTTTGCTGCTATCCAGCAGAGGGGAGAGTTGCTGGCCATCACGCAGTTGTTGGTGGCAATGTGCAAACAGTTGTTGCAGGGGGGCCAGTTGCAGCGTTTGACGGGCGATCTGTAATGCTGGCAGCATCGGGGTACCTTTGCTGAGTAGTGTGCCCAGGCTGCGGTTAAAGCGGGACAGTTCGGCCTCGATTAACAGGGGGCCCACGATGGGCAGATGCAGTCTGAGGCGATCCAGCAGTGGCGTCAGTACCGGGCTGCGCTGGGCCAGGCTGAGTGCTATCAGGCTGGCCGCCAGCCCCAGTGCCAGCCAGTGGCCCTGGTTGCGCAGGCCTGCGCTTATATCCAGAACCAGCTGGGTGTGTAGCGGCAGAGTCTGGCGCATACCGTCCAGAATGTCGGCAAACTGGGGGATTACAAACAGCAGAATAATCAGGATGGAAGCGATGGATACCAGAGCGAGGATCATTGGATAGATTAATGCCCCGGATAGTGTTTCTTTGAGCTGCCGGCTGTGCTCCTGATAGCGGTGCACAGTAGCGAGCCCTTCAGCCAGGTCGCCGGTCGCCTCCGCTGCCTGGACCAGGCTGAGGTAGAGCGGGCTGAACAGGGCAGGGTAGTCGGCCAGAGCCTGGCTGAAAGAGTGGCCCCCACGCAGGGCTTGCAATATTTCGGACAGGGGGAGCTGCCTGGTGAGATCCGGGTGTTGTTGCAGGATTTCCAGCGCTCGCTCCAGGTTAACCCCGGCATCAAGCAGGTACATCAGTTGCTGGGTGAACGACTCTATCAGCGAGTCATGGCGGCTGACAGGTGTGGCCTGCCTGGTGGAGGTCGCGCTGAGCGGGATATGCCCCCGGGCCTGCAGTGCCTGTAGTGCGCTCTGTTCATCCATGGCTTGTATTTCTCCCTCCTGTAGCTCGCCTCCTCGGGTCAATGCTTTGAATTGATAGATTGGCATGGGTTATTCCCGCGTGACCCGCAGGACCTCCTCGAAGGTTGTCTGCCCAGCGAGTACTTTCTGGCAGCCGTCGGCAAAGAGGCTGAGCATGCCTTCAGCGACGGCGGCCTGCTGTAGCTGATGGGCGTCGGCCTGTTGCAGGATCAGTTGCTGGATCTGTTTGCTGATTGGCAGGATCTCCATCAGTGCAATTCTGCCCTGATAACCGCTGTGGCCACACTGATCGCAACCGCCTGGTTTATAGAGCGTCATTGGAGCCGTTGGGGTTGTCCGGCAGGCCTGACTCAGGGTGTGCTGCAGTTCGTCTGGTGGGCTGAAAGGCTGGACGCAATGGGGGCACAGTTTGCGTACCAGGCGCTGGCCGATAGCTGCCAGTACGGTGGAGGTGAGCAGGTAGTCAGCCATGCCCATTTCCAGTAGCCGGGTGATACAGCCTGCTGCCTGGTTTGTGTGCAGGGTTGAAAGCACCAGGTGGCCGGTCAGCGCTGACTGTACACAGATTTCAGCGGTCTGCTGGTCGCGGATTTCACCAACCATAATGATGTCGGGGTCCTGGCGAACGATGGTGCGCAGGGCGCTGGCGAAGCTCAGGCCGATGGCATTGTTGACCTGAATCTGGTTGATGCCATCAAGCTTGTATTCCACCGGGTCTTCGACGGTGATGATTTTTCGCTCAGGCCGGTTTAGCTGGCGCAAGGCGGTGTACAGGCTGGTGGTTTTTCCGCTGCCGGTGGGACCTGAGACGATCAGCAGACCATTAGGCTGGTCCAGTAACTGGTCAAGCTGGGCTTGCTGGGCCTGGCTAAGCCCCAGCTGCTCAAACTGCAGGATCAGGTTATCCCGGCGTAGCAGCCGCATTACAACGGATTCACCATGAACACAGGGCACGGTGGATACTCGAATATCAAGCTGGCTACCCCGGACTCGCAGGTTGATACGGCCATCCTGGGGCAGGCGACGTTCAGCGATATCCAGCCCGGCCATGATCTTTATCCGGGAGATGACTGCGGTGTTCATTTGTGCTGGAGGCCCTTCCACCGCCTGCAGGATGCCATCGCAACGCAGCCGTACTGTCAGGCTGTGCTCAAAGGGCTCGATATGGATATCCGAGGCGTTGCGCTCAACAGCATTGTGGATGAGCAGGTTAACCAGCCGTATGACGGGGGCTTCACTGGCCATATCCCGGAGCTGGTCAACGTTAACGTTCTGGTTGTCGGTGGTGCTGTCCAGGCCATCGAGCAGCTGGTCCATGGCTGAGTCACTGTTGCCGTAGAGGCTGTCATAAAGCTGTTGCAGGGCGCTGTCATCGGCAACAATACGGCGTACTGTTTTCTGGCAGGCCAGCGCGACACTTTGTACGGCCAGGTCATTGCTGGGGTCGGTCATGGCCAGGGTGATCTGCTGCTCGCTTTCGGCAATGGGTAGCACTCTGTGACGTTGCAGAAAACTGGCCGACAGGGCGTCACTGCACAGGGCTTGTTCAGGGTAGTGGCGCGGTTCCATCTGGGGCAGCTGTAGTAGCTCTGCCAGCCCAAGGCTGAGGTCTGCTGCGGAGACGGTGCCCAGTTTAAGTAATAACTGGGGGAGACCGATCTCGTGCTGTTTTTCCTGCCAGAGCTGGAGTATGTGCTGGCACTCACCGTTGCTGAGGTTGGCGTGCTGTTGCAGCCAGGGGGTGAGGAGCTCCTCAAGAGGCGGTGGCTGGTGAACTGGCGATACCCTCTGCATCCTGGCCTCCATAGGCTGACGGTGTGTCAGCATGGTTGTTATTCTGTTAGCAGCTTAGTCCGTAATCGGGCCTTAGCCGGTAGGGAAAGGGGGCGTCTGGCAGTGAAATCTCCCAGTTATGCTGTCCCCTGTCCGGCGACCGGGCTGTTCTCTATTGCATAAGTGGTGAGTACACAAACGCTGCGAAGTTCCAGCCTTGCAATCAGATTTGCATGGTACATTTCGGTGTCTGCCGGCCCGATGTGATTGTCTGTCAGTAAATTTTGGCTGGGAGCATCCACGCGGTTTCTCCTTACTCAGGGGCTGATCCGAAACCGTATGCCGTTGTGGTTGAGTACCAGCCTGTCGGGGTGTACTTCTTCCAGTGTCAGCCCGGATGGCAAGGTGTCGCCTTCGTAGTACATGGTGTTGTTAATCCGTGCCCGGCGGTTTTTTGCCCGTGTGGAGTAGATGCTGACGCTGACGTTCAGCTCAGGAATCTGCTGTTGCTGTTCGGCGGAGAGTTCCTGAAGGCTAGGGATGGGGGGAGCAGGCCGTGTAAGCTGCTCGGCGACGGCTGCTTGTAAGGATGGCCCTGCATCCGGCTGTTCTGGTAACTCAACTACAGGAGCGGCTGCAGAAGGGCTGGTTAGCTCTTCGCCCTCGACGGGTCTTTGTGGGCGGTATGCCTGCATTTGCTGGCGAACTGTTGCCTGTTGCTGGGCCAGGGTAGTTTGTGAGTGATGGGTGGGGCTTACAACAATGGGATCGGTTGCAGGTTTGACAGGCTTTTCAGGGGAGTGGTTTTCCTGAGGTGGTTGGTTCATGGGCGTTTGCTGATTGCTGATTGCTGGCCATAGCTGCCAGCTGATCAGAAGCAGCAGGCTGAGTGCAAGCGTAATAATCTGCCAGCTGCGTGCTGTGACGGGCTTGCCCGAAGGTGAGGCGAGCGGCGCTGGCTGGTGTTCGAGAGTGTCAGGTGTTCGCCGTTGCTGGTCTGATTTTTTCAATGCTTCAAGAATATAGGACATGATTTATCCCTGATCACTGCGTAATAACGGAACGCTATCGGATGTGACGCTGTTGAGATGAATCAGGGTGCGTGGCCCGACAACACCATCCTGTGAAAGCCCGCGACTGCGCTGAAATGCTTTGACCCAGAATTCCAGGTCGGTATCGAAGGTGTGGCTGTCGGTATCCAGGGGGGCGGAGGTGAGTATTGCCAGCCGGGCTTTCAGCCAGCTGATGGAGGGGTTGTGCTGACCTCGACGCAGGGCGTTGCTGTACCCTGCCGGTGGACGCCAGAGCAGTGTATAGCTGCCATCCCAGAGTCTGGACAGGGCGTCATGACTGAGCCGTCGCTGCTGTTGATGTTCGATGATGGTGACACTGCTTTCGGTCAGGGCGGTGAGTACAACTCTGGATGGCCCCGCTGTGCTTTCCAGCTGCAGAATGGCTGGCCGGTTCAGCTCTGCCAGCTTCTGTAGCGAAGCATTACCACTTAGGCAACGTAATCCTTGCAAGCGTGCATACTGGCAGGGCGGAGTGGCTTCGGTAGAGGGTGTCGGGAGTTGCCACAGGGAGAGCAGTACTGTGTATGCATCAGATGAGGTTGTGGCAGAGGCCTTGGTGCTGGGTTGAACGGCATACTGACTGTTTTCCGCTGTGCTGGGGGCTGCCTGTGCTGCTATGGACGGGGAGGTTGCAGGTTTGTCTGATGGGGGTGGCGTGATACCAGCGACAGGGGCTGGCTTAGTGGGCAGCTCAGTTACAGGTTGTGTTTGTACGGCGGGCACGCCAATCAGCCAGGTCAGCAGTGCCAGGGTGATAGCGCTGAGGCTGAGGTAAAGCGGCAGCAGTTTTCTGCTCCGGCTATGCACTGTAAAATCCGGCTCTATCCCCAGTGTCTCCCGTGCCGCCTGGGCCAGTATGTGCTGGTCTATCTGTTGTGTATTACGTGTATATGCCCCCAGCAGGGCACGATCACAGAGTACGTTAATCAGTCGGGGGATGCCGTTGCTGAGCCGGTATATCTCTCGGCATCGCTTCGAACTGAAAAGCTGGCCGTTGCCACCAGCAATGGTCAGGCGGTGCTGTATATACGGCTGGATATCGCTTTGGGTCAGGGGAGAGAGGTGGAAGCGTGCTGTAATGCGCTGGGAGAGCTGTTTGAGGCTGGGGTGGGCGATCAGCTCTTTCAGCTCAGGCTGACCCAGCAGGATGATTTTCAGCAACTTTTGCTCGTCTGTTTCCAGGTTGGTCAACAGTCGTAACTGTTCCAGTACCGCAAGTGGGAGGCTCTGGGCTTCATCAATGATCAGCAGGGTGCTTTGACCGGCGGCATGGCTAGCAAGCAGATGGTGATAGATATGCTGCTGTAGCTCTTTCAGGCTCAAATGCGTGTCTCGGGGGAGTGCAATCTCCAGCTCTTCGCAGATTGCCAGAAACAGTTCTTCACTGGTTTGTGCCGGGTTAAATATGAAGGCGATTTCGCTATCTGCGGGTTGTTCGTTTAACAGTAAGCGACATAGTGTGGTTTTGCCTGCGCCTATTTCGCCGCTGAGCATCACAAAGCCACCGGTTGATCTTATGCCGTACTGCAGGTGTGCCAGTGCTTCACGGTGCTGATCACTCATATAGAGATAGCGTGGATTAGGGGCAATCGAAAATGGTGATTCCCGTAAACCAAAGAACGCAGTGTACATAGATCACTCCCTGATACCGGAGGCAGATAGTTAGGTGTTGTGATCAGTTTAGACAGTGGAATCGGGCTATCCACTGCAGTGTTCTATACCGAAGAATATATTAAATATTCTGCTCGACCAGCCGTTAATGGTGAGTAGCACGATATTGCTGCCATCATCGTTGATGAATCTGTCTCCAGGTTTTTGCGCAAGAGCAGGGTACGTGCTGCTAAACTATGTGGGCAAAGCAGTTGACATTACATTAGAGCAAGTTGATGTTTCTATGAAGAAATCAGGGCATTCGCAACAGATTGATACACTACTGCGCTCCATGGGGCTGCTGAAAAAACAGATCAACTCCGAAGTCCATATGCTTGAACAGGGGCGAGCACAGGGGCAGGATGTGAATGAGCTGTGTGATCTGCTGCGTAGTGAAGGCTCTCTGCTTGAGCAGTTTATCGCGAAAAGGCGGGGTAATGTTGATACGGATGAAGCTGATTTTGATCTGTCTGAGCTGGTGGAGTTTGGCCGTTGTTATCTGTGCGAAGAGCCTGTTTCAGCGACCTCCTGGGATCCTGATCCAACTAAGATTCGCTGCATGGTGTGCTGTGATGAGGATTAATACCTCTGCTTCGCGGAGCAGTATTGACTCCTTTGTATTAGCTGCGTAATATCTCCCTCCACTGCAAACGCAGTCAGGATGTCCCATTCGTCTAGTGGTCCAGGACACCGCCCTTTCACGGCGGTAACAGGGGTTCGAACCCCCTATGGGACGCCATTCTTTTTCAGCCGTTTGTATCGGTGGCTGCAGAGAAAAGCGGAAATAGCTCAGTTGGTAGAGCACGACCTTGCCAAGGTCGGGGTCGCGAGTTCGAATCTCGTTTTCCGCTCCAGTTATACTTCTATACGAAGCATAAAGAATAAAGTAAAGAGGACCAGCCAGCGTGCTGGTTTTTTTATGCCTGCTATTTGCTCTGTGACGAACTGTACAGGCTGACATATAGCCAGCCTGACAGGTTCGCTCAGTTGCTGGCAGGCCTGCAGAAAAACAGGCCGGCTGGATTAGCTGGCAAAGTCCTTTTTAGCACCTGTTGCTGGTGCCGGTTTCTTTGCTGCAGCTTTTTTCGGTGTTTTACCTGCCTGCTTTGATGCTACAGTCCGGTTTCGGCCCCCTTCTTTAGCTGCGTACAGAGCCTCATCCGCCGTTTTCATCACATCCATTGGCCCATGGTGGTTATCGGTCTTTTCTGCAACCCCGATACTGATTGCAACGTGTACGATCTCTGTTGCTGGTTCTGCATTGCGGTGTTCTTTACCTGCTTCGTTATCGGTTGGGCGATTCTTATTTCGGATGTGCATGGGGTAGTGAGCAATACGCTCACGCACCTCTTCCAGATACATCATGCACTCCTGCTCACTCTTGCCTGCGAAGACAACGGTAAACTCTTCACCGCCATAGCGAAATGCCTTACCACCACCGGCTACCTTGTTTATTTGTGCGGCGACCATACGCAGCACCTGGTCACCAATGTCATGGCCATAGGTGTCGTTGAATTTTTTGAAGTGATCGACATCCATCATTGCGACAGAGTAACGTCGCCCAAGGGTGGAAAACTTAGTCATCAGCGCACGGCGAGCTGGAATGCCGGTCAGTTCGTCCAGGTAAGCCATATCATGTGAGGTCTGTACAACTGATATACACAGTGCAATCAGTGCTGCTGAGACAAACAGAGAGGAAATCATGGGCTGATCAAAGAAGGCTAGTAGTGTGGCAGCTGAGATCAGGGAGGCGAGAATAGCGGCCTCTGTATGTGTGCTGCGGACAATCAGTGCCACGATGGCAGGTATAGCCGACAGGGCCAGGATGATCGCTGCAGCCTGGCTGAGGTAGAGATCATGCCGAACCATTTCCAGGGTGACCATTGGAAGGTTTGCAAGCAGGTAGCCTAGCTCCCGGTTTTCCCAGTAGATATAAAGCAGCAGGTAGGTGATAACAACGGCTGCAATCCGTGAGATTCCAAAGGGGGTGACCAGGCCTCGCTCCCTGTAGATTGCGATTACACCAGTGTGAAGTGGGAGTAATAACGAAAGCAGGCTGAACAGCACATAGGTATGAGCTTCATCAAGTGAAGTCTGGAGGCCTGTCTGAATAAGGAAATAGGCACAGCACAGGTTGAGTGCCCCCAGCACAACCTGGCTGCGATTAAAGCTATAACCCAGCAGTGCTGCAACCAGAGTCAACAGGTAGGGAACAATTGTAATAACAGTCTGAAACTCGGTTGCCAGATTATCGGCAACAGTCAGTAGCAGCGCTGTTGCACCAGCGAGCAACAGAAAAGACGGGAGAAATAACCAGAACAAGCGAGCAGCCAAGTGAATACCCTATTAATATCAATGGCGATAATTCAGGTTTGCAACAATACCATAATGCGATGGGGAAGGTATTGATAGAACAACGTTTTTAACTAATTAAGAGAGGGGGCACCCAGTATACGGAAGAGAAACAGATGCACTACGGTCGTTAATGTAAGGCATCTGTTTTCGGAGCTTTACTATAATGAAACGATCATTAAGTATTCTGTGTCGGGTTCTTAAACCCGAACAGGCGGGCAAAGGTGAAAGCAAGACACCAGCCGCTGAATGCTGATTGAGCCAGGCTGGCTCCAATCACAGCAGTTGCGATAAGGATCTGTTGTGGCATGCCCAGCAGAACAACTGAACCAACGGTGCCCAGGATCAGTACGCCGGCAATAATGTGAACCCCCTGGTTGACACTCATGCCTTGTGCCAGGCACGGTTCCGATTTCAGTCCAAGCTTGCTGAAAATAGTGACTGCAGGGCACCAGCGAGTGAAGCCCGATTGAAGCATGTTCAGTCCTACAAAGCCGGTCAGGTAGTACCAGGTTGGGTCAACCGAGTAGCCCAGCCACAGGCTGATCAGAATGACACTACCTGCCATCAGGCGGAGTGCAGCGTTAATAGTCATAAATAGTAGCCTCTGTATTACAGCAGAAAAAAGCGATTATATTATGATTCTCTAATATTTAATATATGGAGACTACGACGAATAGGGAATTTGTGTTACGGATCTGTAATGTATCAGTGTCAATAAATATGGTGAGGGTGCTTCTCTTTGCGCTATCTTGCAAGGGGGCGTCAGGACAGTGGTTTCTGACATTGGAGTTACAGCATCGACCTGGAGTAAAGGATGTTCAAAAGAATTCTGGTACACCTGACACCACAATCAGATGAAGCCTGGCTGGTGTCGAGATTAGCGCCATTGGCGGCCCACCTTGGCGCGCATGTTGAGTTGTTTACCTGTGGTTATAACCGCTCCCTTAAACATAATCATATGTTTGATAAAGAGGGGGAGATTCATGCTGAGCATAGTTATGTAAAACAGTGTGAAAACAGGTTGGAAAAACTGACCCCTCCACTGGCAATGCTCGGCGTTGAAGTCGGTGTTGATGCCTGCTGGGACAGTCATACGGTGGACGGTATTTTACAGAAGGCTGAACGCTATGATGCCGACCTTATTATCGTTGAACTGAAAGAGCACAGTCTGCTGGAACGGGTGTTCGGGGAGATGGAGGCGGATCTGGCCCGGCGCAGCTCGCGTCCGGTATTGATGATGCGTGATCGGGAATGGGCTGAGCAGCCCCTGATTGCTGCCGGGGTTGACCCATTTCATGAAGACAACCAGCCGCACCCATTGGATCACCAGGTGCTGGCGTCATTGGCTAATGTGACAGAGTCTCTCAGTGCAACCCCGCGAGTTCTGCACAGTATTCATACTTTACCCCATGCGGCGATCTTTGATGAACATGTAGTGACAGATTACAACGCCCTGAAAGAACACGTCAGTGAAGAACACCATGCGGTAGTTGATACCCTGGTGAAACAGAGCCCGCTGGCCGATGAAACGCCGATTCACTACCTCAGTGGTGAGGCGCATGTGATGTTGCCACGCTATGCGCTGGAAAATGAGCTTGACCTGCTGATCCTTGGCTTTGCCGAGCATAGCCGGA
>Ga0193950_1000056_pt1 | contig 38046 bp, 43 predicted proteins | sample BB_1_MG_FD_144485 | JGI IMG/M metagenome (GOLD analysis project Ga0193950, IMG submission 144485) | Microbial mat bacterial communities from the Broadkill River, Lewes, Delaware, United States - BB_1_MG | ecosystem: Environmental > Aquatic > Freshwater > River > Microbial mats | place: USA...
GATTTGGTTGAGAGTACGACGAAATAACGTTCATAAAAGCACCGTTAGTTAAAAGTGGATCACCTGCGTTGTAGCGGCTGTAATTGTGCAAACTTTAATCTTTTTTTGCAATTTCCAGTGCCGCTTCAATTCTGGCCAGTTGTGATTCAACCCAGACCCGATGAATCGGGCCCCAGTCGCAAATATGGTAGTGCCCATCGTTATGCCTGCCCCCCTCGTGCTGAGTGAAAGTGCAATCAATTCCGATGTCAGACAGATCTTTAATGCTGTCTTGTATGGTGCGCCGTGGCATGCCGGTAAGCTTTTGCAGGCTGGTCAGGTTGTGTTGTTCCTGGCTGATCTGGTAACTCAGGTACAGTTTGCGAAAAAAGGCCCGCTGCTGCTTGGATACGGCGTCTGTACTCATCCCGGAACTCCTGAATGTGGGGTCATTGAGCTTGGCAATTCAGGCCCGATTCCGGAGCCTGAGTCTGTCTGTTGTGTGGTTATCGCACAGTTGCAGCAGATAGTCGAGGCGCTGACACAATCGCCTGGGCGGGGACTTCAGGGTGAATTGGAAGTGACAGTTGTGTCAGGGCCAGTAATATACCGGGCTGATGTATATAACAGGGTGATAAACGCTGATGTTTGATCCACAGATGCTGGTGAAGCTGGCCACAATGACGATGCCGTTTGGCAAGTACCAGGGCCGTGTGTTGATGGACCTGCCAGAAGAGTACCTGCTCTGGTTTCAGCACAAAGGCTTTCCTGAGGGGGCGTTGGGGGAGCTGATGGCATTGATGCTGGAGATCCAGATTAATGGGCTGGAAGAGTTGCTGGTGCCGCTGCGCAGGTCGGGTAGCTGATTATCGGTCAGACCAGTATGTCCATCTACGGGCAGGTTAGTGGTTCTGTCGTTCTGTCGGCACGGCACTCAGGCTATGATGCCGCCGACTGTGATGTTTTAAGAGAAAGGAGTGACAAGCGATGACCCCAGCGATCAATGCGGCAAAAAAGGCACGGGTAACGTACCAGGTGCATGAATACAGCCATGACCCGGCCGCAGCATCTTATGGTGAAGAGGCGGCTGAGGCGTTGGGGCAGCCGCTGGCGCAGGTGTTCAAAACTCTGCTGGTCGAAATCAACGGTGATAACCGTAAGCTGGCAGTTGCCGTTGTGCCGGTGGCGGGCCAGCTGGACCTTAAGGCGATGGCCGCAGCGCTGAAAGCTAAAAAAGTCGCCATGGCAAATCCGGTTGATGCGGAGCGGGCAACGGGTTATGTCGTTGGTGGGATCAGCCCGCTGGGGCAGAAAAAGCGATTGCCAGCAGTGCTTGATGCCAGTGCGGCAGAGTTTGATACGATCTTTATGAGTGCGGGCAGGCGCGGGCTGGAGATCGAGCTGGCCGCAGCTGATCTGTGTCAGATTACCGGGGCGGTGATGGCACCGATTGGTCGGTTGTAAGTCAGGGTGTTTGGCTGACGCTTTAAACGAAAAAGCCCCGCACAAGGCGGGGCTCTGAAGCTGTGGTAATCAGGGTCTGATTACAGGCTGTCAGCTTCTTCAGTCAGGTATGCAGCAACACCTTTTGGAGATGCGTCCATACCTTTGTCGCCTTTGTTCCAGCCAGCTGGGCAAACTTCGCCGTGCTCTTCGTGGAACTGCAGAGCGTCAACCAGACGGATCAGTTCGTCCATGTTACGGCCCAGTGGCAGGTCGTTAACGATCTGGGAGCGAACGTTGCCGTTTTTGTCGATCAGGAATGCGCCACGGAAAGCAACGCCGCCTTCAGACTCAACGTCGTAGGCTTTGCAGATTTCGTGAGTCATGTCAGCTGCCAGAGTGTATTTAACCTGGCCGATGCCGCCCTGTTCAACTGGCGTGTTGCGCCATGCGTTATGGGTGAAGTGAGAGTCGATGGAAACACCGATTACTTCAACGCCACGTTCGTTGAACGCGTCCATACGGTGATCCAGAGCGATCAGCTCAGACGGGCAAACGAAAGTGAAGTCCAGTGGGTAGAAGAATACCAGACCGTATTTACCATTGATGGCTTCTTTCAGGTTGAAGTTATCAACGATAGAACCGTCGCCTTTAACAGCAGGAACGGTGAAGTCAGGAGCTTGCTTACCTACGAGTACGCCCATGATTATGAAATCTCCATGTTTTGGTGTGAATCGCTTAGTGGATACAACCAGGAAGGTGGCACCTTCCTGTTAAAAAAATCAGGTGTTACTTACGCAGACGCTTCATCGTCCGGGCTGATTGCGTGCTGTTTTACCAGCTCTGCCAGCTCACCGGTGGTGGCCATTTCGCAGACGATATCGCAACCACCTACCAGCTCGCCGTTCACCCACAGCTGTGGGAATGTTGGCCAGTCAGCGTATTTTGGCAGTTCAGCACGGATGTCCGGGTTTTCCAGAATGTTAACAAAGGCGAAGCGCTCGCCGCAGTTCATCAGTGCTTCTACGGTGCGGGAGGAAAAACCACACTGTGGGAAACGAGGTGTGCCTTTCATGTAAAGCAGGACCGGGTTTTTCTCAATCTGCTCTTTAATCGTGTCGATTACGCTCATTACCGTACCTTAACTTTCTGTATTAGCCTGTCTGATGCCTGTGTACTACTTCAAAGTGTAGTCCGGCACCTGCTGCGGCGTGAAACATACCACATATCCGAACATTTTACTGGGTTAATGTATAGTAGGATTTCTTAATCGTCGCTATAGGCGCAGGCTATAGTATTGATTCACTTAGGTAATTCAGGCTATCTCAGTGATCAGTCTGTTCTGTTGGTTGTCTTTTGAACGCCTGAAAACCTTGATTTTTACACATGGTAAAAAATTTAAATTTTGCGACTAAAGTTTTAGCTAAAGCGCCTTTGTGGAGTTGCCAAAGTCTGACCAACTCCATAGACTCGATTGTTTTTTCCGGCAGCGATCTCGCTGCTTTTTGCGTTATGGGGATATGGACATGGCCGTAGAGCCGATCATGAATACCTATAACCGTCTGTCTGTTGCATTTGATCATGGCGAAGGCGCCTGGCTATGGGACACAGACGGCAATCGTTACCTGGATGCGCTGACAGGCATTGCTGTCTGTGGCCTCGGCCATGCGCATCCGGCGGTTACCCGCGCAATACAGCAGCAGGCTGCCCGTCTGACGCATACGTCTAACCTGTATACCATCCCCCTGCAGCAGCAGCTGGCGGAGCGTTTAACGGCGCTTTCTGGCATGGACTCGGTGTTCTTTGCCAACTCCGGTGCCGAATCGAATGAGGCGGCGATCAAGCTGGCGCGTCGTTATGGCCATACCCGAGGTATTGATAACCCTGCCATTATTGTGATGGATAACTCCTTCCATGGCCGGACAATGGCAACGCTGAGTGCAACGGGCAACCGTGCTGTGCAGGCAGGTTTTGAGCCACTGGTCAGTGGTTTTGTCCGTGCTCCGTTTGATGATGTGGAGGCGGTGCGTCAGATTGCGGCTAACAATAGTAATGTAGTGGCAATCCTGGTCGAGCCGATTCAGGGCGAGGGCGGTGTGCATATCCCGGCCCCGGATTACCTGAATGCGCTGCGTGATATCTGCGATGCCAATGATTGGTTGCTGATGCTGGATGAAGTGCAGACGGGTAATGGCCGCACGGGCGAATATTTCTGCTATCAGCACAATAACATCCTGCCGGATGTGGTGACGACTGCCAAAGGGCTGGGCAACGGCATGCCGATTGGCGCCTGTCTGGCACGTGGTCTGGCCGCTGAAATTCTGGTCCCTGGCACCCATGGTTCAACCTATGGTGGTAACCCGATCTGCTGTGCAGCTGCGCTGGCGGTAGTGGAGACCATCGAGAAAGAGGGGTTGTGCCAGCGGGCGGCGGAGCTGGGCGAGCGTATTGCTGAAGGCTTCCGTCAGCAGCTGGTCGATGCCCCCTATATCAAAGAAGTACGTAATAAAGGTCTGATGATCGCCATTGAGCTGGCTGAAGCCGGTGCTGAACTGGCGGTGCTGGCCAAGGTGAAAGGCGTTTTGCTGAATGTGACCGGTGGCGGTAAGGTTATTCGTTTACTGCCACCATTGATCCTGACCGATGCTGACGCTGATCTGCTGGTAAACACTGTTGCCAGTCTTATTAAAATCTACGCCGCGGACGAAGGCGTTGACAACACCTGAGTACGCTGGATTCTGGTTATGACTACAAGACATTTTCTGACACTGCTTGACCTGTCGCCGCAAGAGCTTAAACAACTGATACAGCGGGCGATTGAACTGAAACGAATGCAGCGGGCGGGCGAGATTTACGAACCGTTCAAAAACCGTGTGATGTCGATGATCTTTGAAAAATCATCTACCCGTACCCGTGTGTCCTTTGAGGCGGGTATGGCACAGTTTGGTGGCCATGCGATGTTTCTGTCGCCGCGTGATACCCAGCTGGGCCGTGGTGAGCCGGTTGCCGACTCTGCACGGGTAATCTCCAGCATGGTCGATATCGTGATGATTCGTACCTTCAGCCACGAGCTGGTGCAGGAGTTTGCAGCAAACTCTTCCGTGCCGGTTATCAATGCCCTGACCGATGATTACCATCCCTGTCAGCTGCTGGCGGATATGCAGGCTTATGCTGAGCATCGTGGCGATATCACCGGTTGTACCGTTACCTGGGTGGGTGATGGTAATAATATGTGTAACTCCTACATCAACGCTGCCCGTCAGTTTGGCTTTAAGCTGAATATCGCCTGTCCGGAAGGTTTTGAGCCTGACGCGGCGCTGGTAGAGGCGAATGCTGACCGGGTAACCGTGATGCGCAGCCCGGCCGAAGCGGTGAAAAATTCTTCGCTGGTGGTGACCGATGTCTGGGCTTCCATGGGTCAGGAAGAGGAGCAGAAACAGCGCGAAGCAGCCTTTGCCAACTACCAGGTGAATGAGGCGTTGCTGGATAAGGCGGCGGATGATGTCATCTTTATGCACTGTCTGCCTGCGCACCGTGGTGAGGAGATCAGCGAAACACTGCTGGATGACCCACGAAGCGTTGCCTTTGATGAGGCTGAAAACCGCCTGCACGCACAGAAAGCCCTGATCGAATTCCTGCTGACGCAATAAATCAGCAAATTCCTGTTACCAGGTTGTGACATAAAACAGTGTCGCAGCCTGGTCCCTTATGTCTATACTCTTCCCATCTGTCTGTAACTTTTGTCTGACACATCGGGGAATTCTTAATGGTCGAGCTGCGACACCTCAAAACTCTCTCTGCACTGCGTGATGCAGGCAGTCTGGTTGAGGCCGCCGAGCGGGTTCATCTGACTCAATCTGCATTGTCCCATCAGATCAAGGATCTGGAAGACCGACTTAACTGCTCGCTTTTTATCCGCAAGACAAAACCGATCTCCTTTACCAGTGCGGGGCAGCGACTGCTGGCGCTGGCTGATGATGTGCTGCCGATGATCCGTAACGCCGAGCGGGATATTGCCCGGCTGGCCGGTGGTGAGGCGGGGCGGCTGAATATCTGCATCGAATGTCACAGTTGTTTTGACTGGCTGATGCCCACCATTGATCACTTTCGTCAGAACTGGCCAGAAATTGAGATGGATCTGTCTACGGGGTTCAGCTTTCTGCCGTTACCGGCGCTGGCGCGGGGCGACCTTGATCTGGTGATCACCTCAGACCCGGAGCCGCGCAATGGCATCACCTATATTCCACTGTTCAGCTATGAGTCGATGCTGGCGCTGAGCAAGCAGCATCGCCTGGTGGCGCGTAAATTCATTCAGCCCGAAGACCTGGCCAGTGAAACACTGATCACGTATCCGATTGATCACAGCCGACTGGATGTGTTTACCCGTTTTCTTGATCCTGCCGATGTTGAGCCGGATACTCGTACGGCTGAGCTGACAGTGATGATGGTGCAGCTGATTGCCAGTGGTCGAGGTGTCTCTGCGCTGCCAAACTGGGCCATGCATGAATATATCGAGCGCGATTACATCACGGCGCGCCCAATGGGTGAGAAAGGGCTCTGGTGTACGCTCTATGCGGCTATCCGGGAAGATCAGAAGAACTCGGAGTATATGGTCGATTTTCTCGGCACAGCCAAAGATATCACCGCCTCCCGGCTGATGGGGATTCGCCCGGCCTGAGCGTTTACTTCACATAGGTTATATGACTCAACGGCCCGTCAGGCTGACCGACCGTTGAGTGCCCGGACGGATCAGCTTTCCTGCTGGTCCTTCTGCCATAACTCGATTGCTTCCTGTGCCGCTCTGAAGGCCTCTTGTGCCGCCGGTGCGCCACAATAGACCACCGAGTGCAGCAGTACTTCCTGAATCTCTGCGACAGAGCATCCATTATTCAGTGCGCCCCGGACATGACCCTTTAATTCCGTAGGCGCTTTGAGTGCGGCCAGCATTCCCAGGGTGACCAGGCTGCGGGTATTGCGTGGCAAGACCTCTTCACGCTGCCAGGTTGAGCCCCAGGCATGTTCATTAATCCACTCCTGCAGCGGCGCGGTCAGTTCGGTGGTGTTATCAATGGCGCGTTGCACAAATGCCTCGCCCATAACTTCAGTACGGACTCTGAGGCCGTTTTCGATATCCTGTTGTGACATTGTCTGTCCCCTGACTCTAAAAGAGCCTCCAACTTACCCGGAACCTTATGATATGGCGAGGATTTCCGCGGTTGCGGGGGTTGTCTCTACGGCTGTATGCCGTACACTTTCGGCTATGCAACCCAGGTGGTGAAAACCACTCAACGGAATGATCATCTGTGTTGTGGCAGATGACATAACAGCCGTCCAAACGGCATCCAAAGATAATGACCGCGCAGCAAGTGCGGCACAAACTCGCAGGAAACCCCATGCAAATCTGGACACCTGATAGCTGGAGAAGCAAACCCATCGTGCAGCAGCCTGATTACCAGGATGGTGCCGCGCTGATCCGTGTTGAACAGCAACTGAGCGCACAGCCACCACTGGTGTTTGCCGGTGAAATCCGGTCGCTGCAGCAGCAGCTGGCGGACGTGGCCGAAGGCCGTGCATTTTTGCTGCAGGGGGGCGATTGCGCCGAAAGCTTTAGTGAGTTCAGTGCCGACAAGATCCGCGATACCTTTAAGGTATTGTTGCAGATGGCGGTAGTGATGACTTTCGCAGGCTCCAGCCCGGTGGTTAAAGTGGGCCGTATGGCGGGGCAGTTTGCCAAGCCGCGCTCAGCCGATATGGAAACCATCGGTGGTGTTGAGCTGCCAAGCTACCGGGGTGATATCGTCAACGATATCGACTTCACCGGTGAATCCCGTGCCGCTGACCCTGAGCGTCTGCTGCGTGCTTACCACCAGGCATCTTCTACGCTGAACCTGATGCGGGCCTTTGCCCAGGGCGGCATGGCGGATCTGAACCAGGTGCACAAATGGAACCTGGGCTTTGTTGAGCAGAGCCCGCTGGGTGAGAAATACCAGCACCTGGCCGATCAGATCGATCAGACCCTGGCCTTTATGGCGGCCTGTGGTATTGATGCCAGCACCACACCGCAGCTGCACCAGACGTCGGTGTACACCTCTCACGAAGCGCTGTTGCTGGGCTATGAGCAGGCGCTGACCCGTCAGGACAGCCTGACCGGTGACTGGTATGACTGTTCAGCACATATGCTGTGGATTGGTGACCGTACCCGTCAGCCTGACCATGCCCATGTTGAATTCCTGCGCGGCGTGAAGAACCCGATCGGCTGTAAAGTCGGCCCGACCACCAAAGTGGAAGACCTGATTCGTCTGCTGGATACTTTGAACCCGGACAACATCCCGGGTCGGATGACCCTGATCGCCCGTATGGGTGCGGATGGTATCACCGAGCACCTGCCTAAACTGGTACAGGCGGTGAAAGCAGAAGGTCGCAGTGTGGTCTGGAGTTCTGACCCGATGCACGGCAACACCATCAAAGCGTCCAGCGGCTATAAAACACGTAGCGTTGATTCCATTCTGCGTGAAGTACGCGGCTTCTTCGATGTGCACCGCGCTGAAGGCACCCATGCTGGTGGTGTTCACTTTGAGATGACTGGCCAGAACGTGACTGAGTGCATCGGTGGCGCGTTCCAGATTACTGAAGAAGGCCTGGCAGATCGTTACCATACCCATTGTGACCCACGTCTCAACGGTGAGCAGGCGCTGGAACTGGCGTTCCTGATTGCGGATACGCTCAAAGGCGCGCGAGGCTGACACGATGTCTGGCGAGGGTACACATCAGCAGCTGAGCCGGTTACTGGCGAAGCTGGTGGCAGAACTGCAGCACCAGCAGCTATGGCAGGCGGAGTCGCCGTCTGCCCAGGCGCTGGCCAGCACCGAGCCATTCTGTGTTGATACGCTGAGTTTCAGTCAGTGGCTGCAGTGGGTGATGATTCCACGCTTCGAACAGATGGTGGCAGCGGAGATGCCCTTGCCGCCACGCTGTGAGATTCAGCCGATGGCAGAAGAAGGGCTAAAAGACCTCGGTGCTGCCGGGCGCAAGCTGATTGCGCTGGTGGGTGAGATTGATCGAACCTTGACGGTTGCGCATCACTGAGTGCTCAGCCAGTTTATTGCTTTGAAAACCCGGCCTTCTAGCAGAAGGCCGGGTTTTTGCTATCTGGGCCAGGGGCCTGGTTGAGAGGGTGCTGTTGAATTCGCGTATTCCATCCCTGAAAAATCTGCAGACGTTTGCCATCGTGGCACGTGAAGGTGGCTTTAAAAAAGCGGCTGAACAGCTGCATCTGACGCCCCAGGCGGTCAGTCTGCAGATTAAAAATCTTGAGCAACAGCTGGGTTTCGAGCTGTTTGAGCGGCTGCCCGCCGGCATTGTGCTCAGTGCCGCCGGTGAACAGTTACTGGCCTGGGTAGAGCGAGGGGTCGCGCTGATTGAGCGTGGTGTGCATGAGGTGGCACAGCGTCAGCAGCGCAAGCAGTTGCGGCTCAGCGTCTCGCCCTGGTTTGCCGTGCACTGTCTGCTGCCCCGGCTGCCAGAGTTTGAAAGCGCACATCCTGAGCTGGATGTGGTGGTGAGTACCTCTGTCAGTTTTCCCGATGTGCGACAGCAGCGGCTGGATGTGGCAATCCAGTGGGGGTTTGGCCAGTGGCCATTCAGCAGCAAGCGCTTGCTGCTGACTGACGACAAATTACTGGTCTGTGCGCCTTCATTGCTGGCAGAGCAGGTCAGGCTGACACAACCGGCAGACCTTGCCCGGCACCGGCTGCTCTGTACGGAGTTATCGGTCGACTTGTGGCGACAGCTGCTTAATACCCTGGGGGTTGATGCGCTGGTGGAGCGTCAGGTATTGCCGCTGGACAGTCATGCCGGGCTGGTAGAAGCCGCGTTGAAAGGGCTGGGTGTCGCACTGATCTCAGTGGATGAGGCACGCCAGCTCTGTGCGCAAGGGCGGCTGGTCGCGCCGCTGGGAGAGCAGCCGATCAGTCGGCTGAATCCGGCGCTGATGCCTGGCTACTGGCAGGTGCTGCGTGAGGGCGCTGAGGCGGATGAGGCTGTGCAGCAGTTCTGTCGCTGGATGGCGGGCTGGTTATGTTCGCATCCGCGCTGTCCGGGTTGATCGGTGCTGGGGTTTTGCGGTGCATCAGGGCAAGTCTGACTTGTGCGCGACGGTAAGTTTTCTTGTTTGTGGTTGTCGCCCTGGCAGGCCAGACTTGAAGCATAACAAGATCGCAATTACCCGCTTTGTACTGGAGTTATTATGAACGTTGAACACTTTTTCGATCAGCTATGGCAGGACTACATTAAGATCACCCCTCAGGCTGAGCAGATCAAGCAGCTGTTTGCTGCAACTGATGGCGCGGTGATTAACGATCATGTGGCGTTTCGTACCTTTGCCGGTACGCCGTTGCAACTGGATAACCTTGAGCCGCTGATCCTGGATATGGGTTATGAGCGCCAGGGCAGTTATGACTTCAAAGCGAAAAAGCTGCGAGCGCATAGCTTCATTCACCCGGACCCGTCCGTGCCAAAAGTGTTTGTTTCGGAGTTGCTGACCGATCAGCTCAGCCCGGCGGCTCAGCAGATTATCGCCCGCTACACGGCGCAGATTGAACCGCAGGCCTTGAACCAGGCTGTGTTCTGGTCTGGTCGTCACTGGGATATGCCGAGCTTTGCTGATTATCAGGCAGTGATGGCAGAGAGTGAATATGGTGCCTGGTTGCTGGCGATTGGGGTACGGGTGAACCATTTCACCGTCAGTATCAATCACCTGACCAGCACAAACTGTATCCGTGAAACCTTGCAGCGGGTTAAAGACGCCGGTTATGCGGTGAACACGGTGGGTGGTGAAGTGAAAGGAACGCCGGAGTCTTTGCTGGAGCAGGGCTCGACCCTGGCGGATCGCCAGACGTATACCTTTGCAGGCAATGATGTGCAGGAAATTCCGACCTGTTTCTATGAGTTTGCGCTGCGCCATCCGGATGATCAGGGTGTGGTGTATCAGGGTTTTATTGAGGCCAATGCCGATAAGATTTTCGAATCGACCAACGCTGGCTGATAACTTTATCGGTAAGTGATTGAAGCGTTAATACTGAGGCAGCCCGGGGCTGCCTTTTTACTGCCATTCGTCAATCGTATGAGTGGTGGCTGTGGTCTCTGTGTCGCAGTGGTTTGAACTCACAGTAGAGCTGGCCATGCAGTTTTTCCCCCATATGAAGGGGCGTCTGGACGCCGCGGCTTAGTTTGCGCTGTCGCCAGCTGAAATTGGCGCAATGGCGATGGGTGGGGTGGATGCACAGCTCGAGTTTTCCGCGTTCGCTGAATGAAACGTTGAGGGTTTTACGGACCCGGTCTTTGTAATCGTAGAGCTGAATCTGTCTGGTATCGGCCCGCATCACCGTAAATTCGCTGGGCTGTACGAAGCGCCAGCCCTTGCTGCCGCGCACCCGGGTTGCACTCAGTTCGCACTGCAGAATGTCGCCATAGTGCGCCTGGCGGAAGCGTTGCTCTCTTTCCTGTTGCTCGAATACAGCCTGCTGAGCCGCTAGTTGCGCCTCATGGTGGCGGCGCTGACGATCACTCTCCAGTCTGGCCTGGGTTAATTCTGCCTGTGTCTGTCGTGCCGTGAGTCGCTGTTGGGTTGACATCTGCGCCCACTCTTCATCAGGAATATTCAGTGGGTTCATTGCGGCACAACCGCTCATAAGTAGTGGTGCCAGGAGAAGAGGGAGACGGAATGTGCAGTCCATGGTGGTAGCAATCTCGCGCAATGGTAGTTGCAGCAGTCTGAATGATGTTAGCTGAACCGGTGCTGACAGGCGGTTATGGTCAGTCAGTTTGTGTGGGGTTGTCAGGGGTAATTGCTTCGAGATAAAACTGGCGCAGTATGTTGTAACGCTTACGGTTTAGCCCGCCATCGGAATAACCTGCGCGGCTGGCTGAGCGGAAATGTACGTTCTGGCTGGTGCTGTCGAGATAGAACTCGGCATCATCATGAAACCCCAGGACCGGGGTGGTGAACACCACGTACAGATAATCTGTCTGTTGCAGCTCGATGCTGACATTGCCATAGCGCTGTACGGCTAGCAGCAGGGCGGCCATGGTTTGCTCGTTATTCTGGTAGAACGGCAGGGCGCTGACCTGATAAGCGGGGTTCTGGCTCTGGCTGGAGACCGCATTGGGGGTGTCGGGCACCGGCATCAGCTGGCCATTCTGGTGCCCCAGCTGTGGGGCGCGGCTGTTCTGATAGCCGATGGTGGCATAGGCGATGATCAGGAGCAGTACCAGGACGGCGGTTATCTGGCCGGTACGAGAGCTGGGCATTGGGGGCACCTCTGGTTGGTTGGCAATGCATGCGCATAAAAAAAACCGCAGCCTGAGCTACGGTTTTTGTCTTCACAGCATAGCTGATCAGTCGATCAGGCCGTACTGGTCACGCAGAATTTCGATGATCTCTGCTTTCGGGTTGTCAGACAGCGTCAGCGTCTGGCCGGTGATTTTCTCGGCGATACCCACGTAGGTTTCAGACACCTGCATCAGCACTTCTTCTGGCAGGGCGTTATCACGCGCCAGTGCTTCACGCTCATCCATGCGATCTTTGTTCAGCAGGATATCCGGATCAGGGAAGTGGTTGAGCAGCAGCTGGCGGAAGCCTTCTTTAGAGTTCTCAACCACTTTGCCGTCACGGTACGCCGGGCCATCCCAGATACGGGAGCTGTCAGGTGTGCCAACTTCATCCATGTAGATCAGCTTTTCGTTGCCCTGAGCATCGTTGACGTAACCGAACTCGAACTTGGTGTCTACGAACACCTGGTCCAGTTTGGCCAGTTCGTTGCTGATAACATCAAAACCTTCTTTAAGCAGGGTTTCGTAGCGGTTGATGTCCGCTTCGCTGCTGAAGTTGAAGGCGGCAAAGTTGTTGTCGATATCGCTGCGGGTGATGTTGACGTCATCAACGGCAGGAACGCCAGGAATGCCTTCCAGGATGCCTTTGGTGGATGGGGTGATCAGCAATTCTGGCAGCTTCTGGTCTTTGTTCAGGCCATCAGCAATCTGGATGCCACAGAACTCACGCTCGCCCTTGGCGTAGGAGCGCCACATGGAACCGGTGATGTACTGGCGGCAGATCGCTTCGATCATAACCGGACGGGCTTTCTGCACAATCCAGACAAACGGGTGTGGGATATCCAGAATATGGCTGTCTGCCAGGCCCTGTTCACGGAACAGCTTGAACCAGTGGTTGGAGATGGCGTTCAGTGCAGCGCCTTTACCAGGGACACCGTTCATGCCGCCTTCACCGTGCCAGATGCAGTCGAATGCGGAGATGCGATCACTGATTACCATGATTGCCAATGGTGCGTCAGCGGCGACGTCGTAGCCTTTTTCTTCGATCAGACGGCGACTGTCAGCGTCGGTCAGCCAGTAAACAGAGCGTACTTTGCCGCTGTGGACCGGGGCATCGGTGCGGATCGGCAGGTCGTTGTTTACTGCCAGTACTTTATCAGCAAGACTCATTGCGAAACTGTCCTGTATCTAGGGAAAATTAGGGGCTGAGAAGCTGCGAGCAGCAGTTTTCAGGAGCGGCATTTTAGCAGATCTGGAGGCGGGGGCCAGTCATGTAAGCGGCGTCATGGCTACGGGAGTAGACGGAGCTGCCTGATGAGTTGCGACCATCTGAACGGTCGGTCATGGAACTGCTTTAACATCAATACTTTAATCGTATTTTTGTTAAAAGAGGTTCCTTCGGATCAAGTCTGCACATACTATTCAGTATTGGCCCTGCTGATGGGCAAGGTTAGGTATTTCTGTGAGTATTGGCAGGTCAGACGCTGGCTGGTAGTCACCCATAAAGGAAGGTTGATAATGAACGAAACAGCTCAGATCCCTGCAAATATGCGGCTCAGTGTGATTGCACGCATCGAAGCCGGTTGTCTTGGCCCGGAGGGAGACGACCATATTGAGCCATTTTGCCGGTTTGCCAATAAGTCTTTTGCAGAGTTTGATAAGCATTTCGTTGACTGGTTTATCATTCCGCGTACGGATCGCTCAGCACCGGAATTTGAGTATCAGATCCAGAAAAAACGTCTGAGTGATGAAAAAACAGACAAGTATCTGGAGATGCTCGGTAGCTCTTTGTCTGACTTTGAGCAGAGCCTCAATGATCGGGTCTGTGATGTGATTGAGCAGTATATGTCCCGTTACAGTTAACGGCAGGTGCGGCTGGCGTTAGTCCTGACGAAAGGGCAGCCAGCCGGTCAGCTCAGTTATCTGTGCTCGCATTGCCTGCTCCTCTTCGTTGAGAAAGCGGGCAATTGCCGGGCGGAAGTCGTTGTCCTGAATCCAGTGGCAGGACCATGTTTCCACTGGTTGGAAGCCTCGCTGGATTTTATGCTCGCCCTGTGCGCCAGGGTCAAAGCGCGTTAGCCCCTCCCGGATACAGTATTCTATTCCCTGGTAATAACAGGTTTCAAAATGCAGGCTGTCGTACTCTTCCAGGCACCCCCAGTAACGGCCATACAGTGTATCGTCTGAGCGCAGTGACAGTGCAGCGGCAACCGGGCGCTGGTCAACACTGGCCATCACCAGCACCAGCTGGTCCGGTATCTGAGCGCGAAGCTGCTCAAAGAACTCCGGTGTCAGGTAGCCCTGTCGGCCTCGCTTGAGGTAGGTCATCTGGTAGAAACGATAGAATTGCTGTAACGCCGTATCACTGATCTCATGGCCACTGAGGGTGGTTAGCTCTACGCCCTGTTGCTGTACTTTGGTGCGCTCTTTTCGCAGGTTCTTGCGTTTGCGCGAGTTGAATGTGGCGAGAAAATCATCAAAGCAGCTGAAGCTGTTATTAAACCAGTGGTACTGGCTGCCCAGCCGGGTAAGTAGTTGCTGATCTTGCAGGCTGTTTTTGATCTGGGGTTCGGGGAACAGAGTATGCCAGCCAGATGCGCCTGTTTTCTGGCAAAGTTCTTTCAGACCCTGAGTGATGGTCGGAGCCAGCTCCTCCAACGCAATGCTGTGGCCTAATCGAGGCCCCTGAGCAGGTGTAAAGGGGATGGCCGTTACCAGCTTCGGGTAGTAATCCATGCCGTGTTGCTGGTAGGCGTCAGCCCAGGCCCAGTCAAACACATATTCACCCCATGAATGGCTTTTCAGATACAGCGGCATAACGGCAACAATTTCACCGGCTCGCTCGACGCTCAGGTGCAGGGGCTGCCAGCCCTGTTCTGGCCCGACACAGCCGGTCGCTTCCAGTGCATGGAGAAACTCATAACGCAGGAAGGGGTAGTCGGTGCCGCAGAGTCGATTCCAGTCGGCCTGATTAATTTCGCTTATCTGGTGGTGAATCTTCAGTGACAGCATAGTCTTATATAAATATTGTCATGAAATAGAAAGATCGATGGTAACCTGATCTGTATTGATTACCCAGCATCTGTGTCAGGTATTTTCTGGCACTGATTGCGCCGGGTAGAACTACCAGGAGTGCATGTATATGGATGAGTTAGAACTGGAATATGAGCTGCATCCCCAGTTGGCAGCTGACTGTATTGTATTGGGGGATTTTCCGCTGTGTACCCTGTTGCTGGCCAATGACAGTAACTACCCATGGTTTATCCTGGTGCCCCGGCGTACCGAGGTAAGTGAGCTGTATCATTTGTCAGAAGCTGATCAGCGTCAATTGATGCATGAGTCTGTCTTTCTGGCGGAAAATCTGGCTGATATCTTTGCTGCTCGCAAGATGAACGTGGCAACACTGGGGAACATGGTGCCCCAATTGCATCTGCATCATGTGGTACGTTTTGAGTCAGACCCAGCCTGGCCTGGTCCTGTCTGGGGTAAGTTTCCCGCAGTGCCATACAGCGATGATGCGATCCATGAGTTACGCCACAAGCTGGCTTTTCTGATGGATGCTGAAATTGACTTCGTGCCGGAATAAGCCGCCATCAGTTCTCTTCTGCCTGTCACAGGGCGCAGCCGTGTGTCCTGTGATGGCTGACACCTGTCAGTTGGTGTGAAATCAGTTATAATTCGCCGCTTTCTGTCTGTGACAGCGTGTATCGTAGTATTCAGGAACCGGTAGTCCATGCCTATTTTTGATTTTCAGTGCAACAGCTGCGGCCATACGTTTGAAAAGCTGGTGATGCGTAGCGATGCGCCTGCACCTGCCTGTAAGGCCTGCAATGCAGAAGATGTAACCAAGCAGGTTTCTGCGCCGGGGTTTCGACTGTCGGGTGGTGGCTGGTATGAAACAGACTTTAAAACCGGCCAGAAGAAAAATCTGAGCGGTGATTCGGGTGGCTCCAGTACTGGTGGTTAATGGCCAGGCATAAATAGCAGCAACACCCATGGCGTAAGCCCAACGACTTTTTGAATATATTGATTTGTGACCCGTTGATCGGCGGGTCCTGTGAGCAACGGGAATTTAGAACTATGCGCAGCCATTATTGCGGCGACCTGAGAAAAGAACATATCGGTGAAGAGATTGTCCTGAACGGTTGGGTACACCGTCGCCGTGACCACGGTGGTGTTATCTTCCTGGACGTGCGTGACCGTGAAGGTATCACCCAGGTGGTATTTGACCCGGACCGCGAAGAGAGCTTCGCGCTGGCTGATAGCGTGCGTAGTGAGTACGTGATTGAGGTCAAAGGCCTGGTACGTGACCGCCCTGAGGGGACGATCAACGCTGAAATGCCTACCGGTGAGATCGAAGTGCTGGGTAAAGAGCTGGTGATTCTGAACAAATCAGAAACCCCTCCATTCCAGCTGGACGAGCACCAGCAGGTGGGTGAAGATGTGCGCCTGCGTCACCGCTACATCGATCTGCGTCGCCCTGAAATGCAGGATAAACTGCGTTTTCGTTCCAAGGTAACCAATGCCATCCGTAATTACCTGGATGACAACGGCTTCCTGGATATCGAAACACCGATCCTGAACCGTGCAACCCCTGAAGGTGCCCGTGATTACCTGGTGCCAAGCCGTGTTCACGAAGGTCAGTTCTTCGCGCTGCCACAGTCTCCACAGCTGTTCAAACAGCTGTTGATGGTGTCCGGTTTTGACCGTTACTACCAGATCGCGCGCTGCTTCCGTGATGAAGACCTGCGTGCTGACCGTCAGCCAGAATTTACCCAGATCGATATCGAAACCTCCTTTATGGATGAAGAAGGTATCATGGGTATGACGGAAACCATGGTTCGCAAGCTGTTCCTGGAGCTGAAAGGTATCGATCTGGGTGATTTCCCACGTATGCCATTCTCCGAAGCGATGCAGAAATACGGCTCTGATAAGCCGGATCTGCGCTTCCCGATGGAGCTGGTTGACGTTGCCGACCTGATGGCTGAGATCGAGTTCAAGGTATTCGCTGGTCCGGCTAAAGATCCTAAAGGCCGCGTTGCTGCACTGAAAGTACCAGGCGGTGCGTCTCTGACCCGTAAGAACATTGATGAGTACACCAAGTTCGTTAGCATCTACGGTGCTAAAGGTCTGGCCTGGATCAAGGTTAACGAGATCGAAAAAGGCATCGAAGGCCTGCAGTCTCCGATCATCAAGTTCCTGGGCGATGACGTAACCATGGCGATCATGGAGCGCCTGGGTGCGCAGAGCGGCGATATCGTATTCTTTGGTGCGGATCAGGAGAAAGTGGTTTCTGAAGCACTGGGTGCGCTGCGTATCAAGGTGGGTGAAGATCTGGAGATGGCTCAGTGTGAGTGGGCTCCACTGTGGGTTGTTGACTTCCCGATGTTTGAAGAGACATCCGAAGGCGGCCTGACTGCACTGCACCACCCGTTCACTGCGCCAAGCTGTACTGCGCAAGAGCTGAAAGCGAACCCGCTGGATGCACTGTCCCGTGCCTACGACATGGTTCTGAACGGTTGCGAGCTGGGCGGTGGTTCCGTTCGTATCCACGACCAGGCGATGCAGGCAACTGTACTGGAAGTTCTGGGTATCTCTGATGAAGAAGCGGAAGACAAGTTCGGCTTCCTGCTGAACGCGCTGAAGTACGGTGCACCTCCACACGGTGGTCTGGCGTTTGGTCTGGATCGTCTGATCATGCTGATGACCGGTACTGACTCTATCCGTGAAGTGATCGCGTTCCCTAAAACGCAGAGTGCTTCCTGTCCGCTGACAGAAGCGCCGGGTCAGGTAAGTGCAGCTCAGCTGCGCGAACTGCACATCAAGCTGCGTAAGACTGAAAAGCCAGCCAGCTAAACTTGGCTTGTTGGTGAGTTAATGAAAAGGCAGCACAATGTGCTGCCTTTCTGTATATGGAGGTGATATAAATGGCAGGTCATTCCAAGTGGGCCAACATTAAACACCGCAAGGCGGCACAGGATGCCAAGCGCGGAAAAATCTTCACCAAGGTGATCCGCGAACTGGTGGTTGCAGCAAAAGAAGGTGGTGGTAACCCGGATGACAACCCGCGCCTGCGCGCAGCGGTTGATAAGGCACTGGGTGCCAATATGAAAAGAGACACCATTGATAAAGCGATTACACGCGGTGCCGGTGGTGGCGAAGGCGATAACTACGACGAGCTGACCTACGAGGGTTATGGTTCTAACGGTGTTGCGATTCTGGTGGAAACCATGACCGACAACGTGAACCGTACTGTTGCTGCGGTGCGCTCAGGCTTTAACAAGTTTGGCGGCAATCTGGGCACCAGTGGCTCTGTTGCGTACCTCTTCGACAAAAAAGGCCAGATCTCATATGAGGAAGGCGTGGATGAAGATGCGCTGATGGAAGCTGCCCTGGACGCTGGGGCGGACGATATCGTCACCAATGATGATGGCTCGGTAGATGTATTTACTACACAGCAGGAATTCATGGATGTGAAGCAGGGTTTGCTGGATGCGGGTTTTGAGCCAGCCCACGCTGAAGTGTCGATGATTCCTTCGACCACCGTTGCGCTGGATGTTGAAACTGGGCGCAAAGTCATGAAATTGATTGATGCGCTTGAAGATCTGGACGATGTCCAGGAGGTCTACCATAACGCCGATATTCCCGTAGAAGCGATGGAAGACTGAGCATTCATGAGTGTTCTGATAAAGCCGAGGCCTGCCCTCGGCTTTTTTGTTTTTGCGCGCCGGGCTATAAGGCTGATAGAATCGCCTCTTTAACACTGTTTATATATACAGGATGCGACCCTGATAAATGCTGATATTAGGAATAGATCCCGGCTCGCGTATTACCGGGTTTGGAATTATTAACAGTGTGGGTGGGCGCAATGAGTATGTGGCCAGTGGCTGTATACGGATAAAGGGTGAGGAGCTGCCTGAACGGCTGAAGCAGGTCTATGCTGGCGTTGATGAGGTTATCGAGCGTTACTGTCCGCAGGAGATGGCGATTGAGCAGGTGTTTATGGCCAAAAATGCCGACTCGGCGCTTAAGCTCGGTCAGGCGCGTGGTGTGGCGATTGTGGCCGGTGCGAACCATGATCTGCCGGTGCATGAGTATGCAGCGCGTAAGGTGAAGCAGGCGGTGGTAGGTAACGGTGGAGCCGATAAAAGCCAGGTACAGCATATGGTGATGAATATCCTAAAGCTGCCAGGATTGCCCCAGGCTGATGCGGCAGATGCGCTGGCGATTGCGCTCTGTCATGCCCATACCCGTGTGGGCCTTGTGAAGGTGGCTGGGGCGCGAAAAGCGCGTAGCAGCAGTGGACGCTGGCGACTGTAACGGAGAGCTATATGATTTACAGCGAGTTTATCTATATCGCCGAGCTGGTGGGCACAGCGGTGTTTTCTATTACCGGTGCGCTGGCGGCTCAGGGTAAACGGCTGGATATTCTGGGTGTAGTCGTTGTGGGTATCGTGACCGCACTGGGTGGCGGTACCCTGCGTGATATCGTGATGGATGCGTATCCGATTGGCTGGGTACGTGATACCAGTTATCTGTGGACGGCGATTCTGTCGGCCATTGCTGCCTTTATTCTGTGTCGCTACTGGCGCTATCCGCGTCGAATCCTGCTGGTGCTTGATGGCATGGGGTTAGCGCTGTTTGCCATTATGGGGGCGCAGAAGGCGATGTTTTACAACATGCCGCCGGTGATTGTGGTGATGATGGGAGTTATGACTGGCTGCGCCGGTGGCATGATCCGCGACATTATCACCCGTCAGGTGCCGCTGATGTTACAGCGTGACGGTGAACTTTACGTAACCTGTGCGCTGCTAGGCTCCTTGCTCTATGTCAGCCTGCATGGCTACATGGACCCGCGTGATCTGGCGCTGGGAGCCATGCTATTTATTTTTGTTCTGCGTATGGCGGCCATTTTCGGCAACCTGCGCCTGCCCGAATTTGTGGTGGCGGGGCACCGGCTGGAGCCGCACCCGAAAAAAGATCAGGAGAATGACCCGTCGTGATAGGACGTTTAACCGGTGAGCTGCTGGAAAAGCAGCCGCCTCAGCTGTTGCTGGATGTGAATGGCGTTGGCTATGAAGTCGAAGCTTCGATGAATACCTTCTATAAACTGCCACAAACGGGTGCCCGGCTGTCACTGCATACGCACTTTGTGGTGCGTGAAGATGCGCAGTTGCTGTATGGCTTTATTGATCGGGATGAGCGGACGTTGTTTCGGGCGTTAATCAAAGTGAATGGTGTCGGGCCGAAAATGGCGTTATCCATTCTGTCGGGAATTAATCCAGACGCTTTTGTCCGCTCAGTGCATGATGGTGATACGACGGCGCTGGTTAAAGTTCCTGGCGTTGGTAAAAAGACCGCTGAGCGGTTGATTGTCGAGATGAAAGATAAAGTCAAAGATATCATGCTGTCTGACCCGGCTGAGTTTGTGCTTGATGGCGGTATGCCGCTGGAGATGGAGCAGGCTGTTAATGAACAGGCGGTGGCTGAGGCTGAAAGCGCGCTGCTGGCGCTGGGTTATAAGCCGGTGCAGGCGACCAAAGCGGTGGCGGCGGCTGAAAAAGCGCTGGCTGTGGGGGCTCCAAGTGAGGAGTTGATTCGTCACGCACTCAAATCGATGGTCGGCTAAACGGGTTTATTTTTAGGTGCAGGTTTCAGGTAACGTTATCAGATGATCGAAACAGATCGCTTTATTGCGCCGGTGCGCTCGCCGGTCGAAGAGGTTCAGGACCGTGCCATCCGGCCTAAAACGCTGGTGGATTATGTGGGGCAGCCTACGGTGCGTGAGCAGATGGAAATCTTTATCCATGCCGCCCGTGCGCGGAGTGAGGCGCTGGACCACACTTTGATCTTCGGTCCGCCGGGGCTGGGTAAAACCACCCTGGCCAATATTATTGCCAATGAGATGGGCTCCGAGATCAAGACGACTTCAGGGCCGGTGCTGGAAAAGGCGGGTGATCTGGCCGCGCTGCTGACGAACCTGGAAGAGGGGGATGTGCTCTTTATCGATGAGATCCATCGCCTGAGCCCCAATGTTGAGGAGGTGCTGTATCCGGCGATGGAGGATTATCAGCTGGATATTATGATCGGTGAAGGGCCCGCCGCCCGCTCGATCAAAATTGATCTGCCACCGTTTACCCTGGTGGGGGCGACAACACGGGCAGGCTTGTTGACCTCGCCGTTGCGTGACCGCTTTGGGATTGTGCAGCGCCTTGAATTTTACAATGTGACCGACCTGGCCAGTATTGTGGCGCGATCGGCAGAGCTGTCGGGCACCCGTATTGTGGAAGAGGGTGCGGTTGAGGTTGCCAAGCGCTCTCGCGGTACACCGCGTATCGCTAACCGGCTGCTGCGCAGAGCACGGGATTACGCTGAGGTGAAAGGCGATGGTGAGATCACCGTTGAAATTGCTGATCTGGCACTGAATATGCTCAATGTTGATGAGCGCGGTTTTGATCATATGGACCGGCGTATGCTGCTGGCGATGATTGAAAAATTTGGCGGTGGGCCCGTTGGGGTCGACAGTCTGGCGGCGGCGATCAGTGAGGAGCGCGATACAATTGAGGATGTACTGGAGCCTTATCTGATCCAGCAGGGCTATTTGATGCGTACTCCCCGTGGCAGGGTCGTTACAGACCATGCCTACCTGCACTTTGGCATCGATCTGCCGGATAAGCCTTGATCCCGCTATCTGCGGGGTGAATCAGAACATCCTGATCAGGGTCAAGACCTACTTTGGGTGGTTGTCATAAGATCCCTTCTGAAAACATGATTCAGAGGATGTATGCCATGTCGGAAGCGCTTACAGGTACGCAACTGCTGGCATTTGAACGGCAGATTACGCAGTTGCTGACCCAGCTGCTGCAGGAAGAGCAGGAGCTGCTCGCCGGTGTACAGCAGATGCAACCGGTGCTCTGTGAAGTGGGTGATGCCAAGGATGGGCCGGCGGGGGAGCTGGCTGAACAGATTTCAGCATGCCGTGCAGCGCTGGTAAGAATTACTACAGGTGATTACGGCTACTGTGACACCTGTGGCGAGGTGATTGAGTTGAATCACCTGATGGCGGACCCGGCAATTTGTCGCTGTGTACGCTGTCGAAGAGCAGACAATCGAGCGTTAGTCGCCGTGATGTAAGAGGCGATAACACATTACCTTTCTGACCGGCCAAGTGCCGGTTTTTTCTTGTATAAATCACACTGGCTGTTATTGTGAAGCACGTCGCAAAGTGCCGGAGCGCGGGCAGTATGGGTTTTACACACAGGGTCAGATGCTATATCGAAGATACCGATATGGGGGGGATTGTCTACTACGTCAACTACCTGAAATTCTTTGAGCGCGGTCGGACTGAACTGTTACGTTTTCTGGGAGTTGAACAGCGTGATTTGTGCAGCGCCGGTTTCCTGTTTGTGGTGCATAGCCTTGAGTGTCGCTATGCAAAACCCGCCCAGCTGGATGATGAGCTGGAAATTCATGTGGTAATTACAGCGCTTACGCGTACCAGCCTGACCTTTGAGCAGCGTGCGGTACGTTGTGTCGATGGGGCGGAGCTATGTTCAGCTAAGGTGCGGGTGGCTTGTGTAGATTATGGCCAGAAACGCCCCTGTCGGATACCGTCCGATATTCATACTGCATTTCATAACTTTATTAATGACTCGGTCGGCAGCGCCGATGCCGGGTGTGTATAGGAGACTGTTGTGGTCGAAAAAATGTCGATCTGGAGTCTGGTGGTAAACGCCAGTGTCGTGGTGCAGATTGTGATGCTGATTCTGTTAGCCGCATCAGTTATTTCGTGGGTAATGATTTTTCAGCGTCAGGCGGTATTACGCAAAGCACGCCGTGCGTTGAGTGACTTTGAAGAACTGTTCTGGTCCGGGGTTGATCTGGGGCAGCTGTTCCGTGATGTCAGTCAGTCTCCAAACACAGACTCTGGTGCAGAGAATATCTTTCGGGCAGGCATCAAGGAGTTTACCCGTCTTAACCAGCAACCAGGCGTTGATCCGGATGCGGTAATGGATGGTGTGCAGCGCAGTATGCGTGTTGCACTGGCGCGTGAGGAGGAGAAGCTTGAGCGCCACCTGCCATTTCTGGCAACTGTGGGTTCGACCAGCCCGTATATCGGCCTGTTTGGTACGGTGTGGGGGATCATGAATTCATTCCGTGGCCTGGCAAATGTGCATCAGGCGACATTGGCGTCTGTTGCGCCGGGTATCTCTGAGGCACTGGTTGCTACGGCGATTGGCCTGTTTGCTGCGATTCCAGCCGTGATTGCTTATAACCGTTACTCTGCCCGGACTGAGTGGATGATGTCGAACTATGAAACGTTTGCCGATGAGTTTTCCTCTATTTTGCACCGCCGTGTGCACGCGGCAGGGTAAACGGAGTCACTGATGATCAGACGTAAGCGTAAGCAGCGTAAGCTCAACGCCGAGATCAACGTGGTGCCGTATATCGATGTGATGATGGTGCTGCTGGTTATTTTTATGGTAACTGCACCCATGCTGACCCAGGGCGTCAATGTGGATTTACCGCAAGCTGCCGCTGAGCCGGTTGACAGCAAAGATGAAGAGCCGGTGATTATTACTGTCGATAAAGAGGGGCAGTATTATATTGATATCGGTGGTGATGCCCGTACGCCACTTGCCAGTGCAGAGGTGGCTGAGCGAGTCCGCAAGGTGCTCGCCAGTAATCCGCGCAAAATGCTGTTAGTGCGTGGCGATAAAGGTGTTGATTATAACAGTGTGGTTCAGCTTATGGTTGTGCTGCAGGGGGCCGGCGCACCAAGTGTTGGCCTGGTAACGGAATAGGGCGATTATGCAGTGGCGCAGTTATATCGTCCCCGCTTTACTGGCGTTGATGCTCCATGGTGTTGTGCTCTTCCTGATGTCTCATACCTGGTTTGAGCAGGAAAAAGAGCACAGGACCGTGCCGCGTCACGTCCAGGCGCAGATGGTTGATCTCAAAGCGTATAACGCGAAGAAAGACAATGCCCGTAAAGCAGACGAGGCACGTAAGAAAAACGAGGCTCGGCGCAAAGATGAGAAGAAGCGCCAGGATCAGCTGGCAAAACAGAAAAAGGCTGATGCACAGAAGCGTAAAAGGGCTGAGCAGAAGGCGCTGGCTGCAAAGAAAAAAGCCGCAGATGAGGCTAAACGAAAACAGGCAGTAGCGAAGAAAAAAGCGGCTGCTGAGCAGAAGCGCAAGCAAGAGATTGCACAGAAAAAGGCTGCTGAGAAAAAGCGCCAGCAGGCCATAGCCGCGAAGAAAAAAGCTGAGGCAGAAAAGCAGCGAAAACTGGCTGCTGAGCGTAAGCAGGCTGAAGCATTGGCGAAGAAACAGAAGGCCGAGGCCGAGAAAAAGCGCCAGCAGGCTCTGGCACGTGAAGAAGCCGAGCGGACAACGGCTGAGCGCAAGCGCAAAGCTGAAGTGGCACGTCAGAAGGCGGAAAAGGCCCGCCAGGCACGTGAGCAGGCACTGGCAGCTGCAGCCGAGGCGGCAGCTGCTGAAGAAGCTGCTGCCCGTGATGCAGAGCGAGAGCAGGCCGCAGCCAGTTATGAAGGTTATATCCGAGACCTGATTACCCGAAACTGGCGGCGTTCAGCGACAGCCCGTAATGGGATGGAAGTTACAATTACAGTGCAACTGTTATCGACTGGCGAGGTCGATAACGTCTATGTCGCGCGTTCAAGTGGAGACGGGCGCTTTGATGCTGATGCCGAGAATGCAGTGCGCCGTGCTGAGCGCTTCCCGCAACTTCAGCAGCTTGACCCAATTGCGTTTGAGCGCTTTTATCGTACGTTCAATATTACTTTCCGACCGGAGGATTTGAGGTGGTAAGGATATTCAAGCTCTGGCTGGCTGTAATGGCGGCCTGTCTTATGACATCGCTGCCTGCTCATGCTGAGCTGACAATTGAGATAACCCAGGGGGTTGATCAGCCGACGCCGGTAGCGATTGTGCCGTTCAAGTGGGAGGGTGGTTATGCGCTCTCTGAGGACGTTGCCAAGGTGGTTAATGATGACCTGTCTCGCACCGGCCTGTTTAAAATGGTCAAGCGCGATAACATGCTCAGCTTTCCGTCAACCCAGGCGCAGATGTACTTTCGAGACTGGCGCGTATCGGCGACAGACTATGTTCTGATTGGCCGTATCAAGCCTGGTACGGGTGGTCAGGTTATCGTGGAATTCGAACTGTACGATATTCTTAAAGAGCAGCGTTTACTGGCAGAACAGGTCAGCGCAGGTTCAGCCAACTTGCGCGATATTAGCCACTACATCGCTGATATGGTGTATGAAAAGCTCACTGGTTTGCGTGGTGCGTTCTCTACCCGGATTGTTTACGTTACAGCCGAACGATTAGGGAACAAACGCTACCGTTACAAATTGCAGCTGGCTGATTCCGATGGTGCACGTCCGCGTACCATTCTTGAATCACGTGAGCCGATCATGTCTCCGGCCTGGTCAAAAGATGGTAAAAAATTGGCGTATGTTTCATTTGAAACCAGCCGGCCTTCAATTTATGTCCAGGATCTGGCCACGGGTCAGCGTCAGCGTGTGCAATCGTTCAAGGGTCTTAATGGTGCGCCGTCCTGGTCGCCTGATGGACAGAAACTGGCGATTGTTCTTTCCAAGGACGGTAACCCGGAAGTTTATGTGCTTGACCTGCAGCGTCGTCAGTTAACGCGTGTGACACACCACTATGGTATTGATACAGAGCCGTCCTGGTCTCCAGATGGGCAGTCGCTGATCTTTACCTCAGATCGTGGTGGACAGCCGCAGATCTACCGTGTGCATCTGGCCAGCCGGGAAATTACCCGACTGACTTTTGAAGGGCGTTACAATGCCCGCGGAAGGTTGACCCAGGATGGGCGTTTCCTGGCTATGGTGCACCAGTCAGGTGGTACCTTTCACATTGCGGTGCAGGACTTGCGAAAAGACCGGGTAGAAATTCTGACAGAAACCAGTCTGGATGAATCACCAACCATTGCGCCGAACGGCAGTATCATCCTGTATGCAACACAGGAAGGTACCCGTGGAGTGCTGGGGGGAGTCAGTCTGGATGGGCGGGTGAAATTCCGACTGCCAGCATCTGAAGGTGATGTACGTGAGCCAGCCTGGTCGCCTTACCTGCAATAACTTGCAATGTAGGGCAACAGCCTATAATTTATGACGAAAATTCACTGATCGTGCATATTTAGCTGCATTCAGCGGTTAAGATGTAATTGAGAATATTGACAGGAGTGATCAATGCGAGCTTCTAACGTGGCAAAAGCCGCAGCGCTGGCGCTGAGTGTTGCATTTGCAGCTGGTTGTAGTACGACTGGCACAACAACGGATACGGGTAGTGCTGCAACCGATAGCGCGACTGACGGTGCTGCTACGCAGAGTGTTGGTGTGGATACCGGTGTGAGCAGTAAGTCTCTGGAACAGCAGCAGCTGGAAGCACTGGCGAACCTGCGTACTGTGTTCTACTTCGATTTTGATAAGTCCACGGTTCAGGCTGATGGTATGGCAGACCTGGAAGGTCATGCACGTTACCTGTCTGCGAACCCGAACGTAAATGTTCGTCTGGACGGTCATGCGGATGAGCGCGGCACCCGTGAATACAACATGGCACTGGGCGAGCGTCGTGCGCTGGCCGTTGCACGTTTCCTTCAGGTAAACGGTGTTGCGCCAGCACAGATCGAAACCGTAAGTTACGGTGAAGAGAAACCGGCGGTACTGGGGCATGATGCTGCGGCTCAGGCGCAGAATCGTCGTGTGGAGCTGAGCTACGTACGCTAATTATATGGCTTACTTCTCACGCACACTGCTGACAACACTGGTGCTTATTGCAAGCACCAGTGTTGTTGCACAGGATGTTCCTGTGATTGAGCTGGGAGAAGCGCCAGCTCGTAACACGGTCCGTACTTTGCCTTCGCAGCCTGCGACGGATGGAGTGCCGGAACTCACTATTCAGGCGACCGACTCAGGTGCGCAGTCTGGCTATGGTCGCAACAGTAACTCCGATATGATCGTGTTACTGCAGCAATTGCAGGATGAAGTCCGCAACCTGCGAGGCCAGCTCGAGTCCCAGACCCGCAAGATACAGCGGATGGAGGCAGAGCAGCGTGACCGTTACCGGGATCTTGATCGCCGTATCAGCTATCTGATGAATGACTCGGCGGGTAGTAAGCCTGTCCAGCCCATTTCCAGTCGCCCTGCACCTGTCCGGGATGCGGGTTCTACCAAGCCGCAGGTACCAGCAACGTCTTCTTCTGATGTAGTGTCTGCTACGCCGAAGCCGGCAGCTGCTAAACCAGCGTCTGCGAAAGGTGATGATCTTAAGGCCTATCAGGCCGCTTTTGCGCTGGTTCGCAAGCGTGCCTATGATGATGCTGTTAGGGCGTTTACGGCATTCACCTCTGATTTCCCCACCAGTGAGCGAGTGGCGAATGCCCACTATTGGCTTGGTGAGATCTATCTGGCACAGCAGAAACTGGAGCAATCCCGTGATGCATTCAGCCAGGTAGTGGCGCTTTATGCCAGCCATCGCAAAGCGGCTGATGCTGCTTATAAGCTGGGCAAGGTCTATCATGAGCTGGGCGACAAAGCAAAGTCGGCCGAATACATGGATCTGGTGTTAAAGAACTACCCTAAGTCATCTGCGGCCCGTCTGGCTCGCGACTTTAAACCTCAGTAAGACTCAACTGGAGCTAACAATGAGCGAAACAGCACCTAAGGCTGTGGTGTTGCTTTCCGGTGGGCTCGATTCTGCGACTGCGCTGGCCGATGCTGCTGCGCGTGGTTACCAATGCTATGTGCTCAGCTTTGATTATGGCCAGCGTTCAGTGACTGAATTGAACGCTGCGCGGGCGATTGCGCGACAGCAGAAAGTAGCAGAACACCGGATAATCCGTTTGAACCACCTGGAAGATATCGGTGGTTCTGCGTTAACGGATCACAATATGGAAATGCCGGAAGAGGATAGCACCGATGGTGCTATCCCGGTGACCTACGTGCCAGCACGGAACACGGTCTTTCTGTCATTGGCGCTGGGCTGGGCTGAAGTGCTGGAAGCCAGTGCGATCTTTATTGGTGTTAATGCGGTGGACTATTCCGGTTACCCGGACTGTCGTCCTGAGTTTATTGCTGCCTTTGAGGCAATGGCCAATCTGGCCACCAAGGCCGGGGTTAGCGGCCAGCCGATCACCATCGAAACGCCTCTGATTGATCTGACTAAAGCGCAGATTATTCAGCGTGGTACGGAGCTGGGGGTTGATTACGCTATGACAGTCTCCTGCTATCAGGCGGATGATCAGGGTCGTGCCTGTGCTGTGTGTGATAGCTGCCGGCTACGTAGGCAGGGGTTTGCGGATGCGGAAATGGCAGACCCAACGCGCTACATATAAATATTCAACAATAGTGTTGCATTACGGTAAATAATCCGTAATATACGCACTCCTCGACGGGGCGGGTCGTTAGCTCAGTTGGTAGAGCAGTTGGCTTTTAACCAATTGGTCATAGGTTCGAATCCTATACGACCCACCAGATTACACCTTCGAGAGCCGTCAGGCAGAGTGGGTCGTTAGCTCAGTTGGTAGAGCAGTTGGCTTTTAACCAATTGGTCATAGGTTCGAATCCTATACGACCCACCAGTTCGCCTGATATGCGGTAAAGCCGTGCGGGTCGTTAGCTCAGTTGGTAGAGCAGTTGGCTTTTAACCAATTGGTCATAGGTTCGAATCCTATACGACCCACCACTTACCCGATTGCCGCAAGGCTGTGTGGGTTGTTAGCTCAGTTGGTAGAGCAGTTGGCTTTTAACCAATTGGTCATAGGTTCGAATCCTATACAACCCACCACTTCACCATTAGCCGTAAGGCTGTTATGGGTCGTTAGCTCAGTTGGTAGAGCAGTTGGCTTTTAACCAATTGGTCATAGGTTCGAATCCTATACGACCCACCAGAATTATGAAAAGGCGCATCTGTGATGCGCCTTTTCTGTATCTGCCATCAGGCCTCTCTGGCTACCCTTCTGTAAGCCGTCGTGACGTAGCTGAAATATGGTATACTTGCGGCCTCAGTTTTTCGCTGTACCTGGTGTTAGCCTGCTGAGTTGGCTGCCCCATGTAGAGTGTTAAGTGCTTGTAATTTCGGAATTCTGACACCCTTCCAGCAGTAGCCTGTACAGTGAGGTGCATGGCGTTTCAGTGGGTTGGCTTGGGGTTCCCTCGATAGATCGTGCAGGTCCATGCTCAATAAAAAAGAAATCTCGGATCGCGTCCTGGTGCAGGAGCATTTTGCTAACGAGCATCTGCCATCGCAGATGAGTGCAGAGGCTGTTGCTGACTATAAAGCGCGGATCAAACAGCTGCTCAAAGAGAAAGATGCCTGCCTGGTTGCCCATTACTACACTGATGATGTGATGCAGGAGCTGGCAGACGAAACCGGTGGTTGTGTGTCTGACTCGCTGGAAATGGCGCGCTTTGGTGCCAATCACCCCGCGTCCACATTGATTGTGGCGGGGGTTCGCTTTATGGGTGAGACGGCCAAAATCCTCAGTCCGGAAAAGCGCATCCTGATGCCGACACTGGATGCGACCTGTTCACTGGACATTGGCTGTCCGGTAGAAGAGTTCAGCGCGTTCTGTGATGCTAACCCAGATCATGAAGTAGTGGTGTATGCTAATACCTCGGCTGCGGTGAAGGCGCGGGCTGACTGGGTTGTGACATCCAGTATTGCTTTGAAAGTTGCAGAACATCTGGCAGATGAAGGTAAGAAAATCATCTGGGCACCGGATAAACATCTGGGTTCCTATGTTCAGCGTGAAACGGGTGTCGAGATGCTGATGTGGGACGGTATGTGTATCGTCCATGACGAGTTCCGGGCCAAAGGTGTGCATGAGATGCGCAAGGTCTACCCGGATGCAGCGTTGCTGGTGCACCCCGAGTCACCCGCTTCCATGGTTGAGATTGCCGACGCGGTCGGTTCTACCAGCCAGCTGATCAAAGCTGCTCAGGAGCTGCCAAATAAACAGTTTATCGTAGCGACGGATCGCGGCATTTTCTACAAGATGCGTCAGGCGGCACCGGACAAAGAGTTTATTGCTGCACCTACCGGTGGCAGTGGTGCAACCTGTCGTAGCTGTGCGCACTGTCCGTGGATGGCGATGAATGGCCTGGAGAACTTGCTGCATGTGCTGGAAACAGGTGATCAGGAAGTACACGTCGATGCAGCGCTGATCGACGATGCCCGCCGTCCGCTGCAGCGAATGCTGGACTTTAATGCGCAGCAGTAAACGCTGCTGAGGCGATAACTAAAAATGGGGCCTGCTGGGCCCCATTTTTGTGTCCCGGCGATCAGCCGTTCAGTGCCTGGGCTGCTGCCAGTACTTCATCGACATGGCCTTTTACCTTGACGGTACGCCACTCCTGACGCAGCACGCCCTGTGTATCGATCAGGAATGTTGAGCGATCGATTCCCATGTATTCACGGCCATAGTTCTTCTTCAGCTTGATCACATCAAACAACTTGCACAGATCTTCCTCTTTGTCGCTGATCAGCTCGAACGGGAAGCTTTGCTTGGCTTTGAAATTCTCATGGGCGCGTAAACCATCACGAGACACACCGAAGATCAGTGTATTGGCTGCTTCAAACTGATCAATCAGATCACGAAAATTCTGACCTTCAGTGGTACAGCCTGGCGTGCTGTCTTTGGGATAGAAATAGATCACCACGTTGCTGCCTTTGAGTTCAGACAGAGTGATGGTTTTGTCGCTGGTGGCAGCGGCGGAAAAGTCAGCAACGGCTTCATTCAACGCAACAGTTGTCATGTAATAATCCTGATCAGTGTCGGGTGGCAGTTAACCAGTGATTTATACCATACAGATATCATCTGATTTACTTCACCCGGTTGTGTGGCTACTCATCGCAAGGCGATTTCGTTTAGAATATCAGCCCTTTAGTACGATGACAGTACGATAACAGATTTCTGGAATGGAAAACGCGACAGGTATTGTAGTAATAGCTTGCCTGGTGACGCGATCTTCACCATACCCTCGACGGAGAAAACGATGATTACTGGCAGCATAGTTGCGCTTGTCACCCCCATGAACGCTGGTGGTGAGATCGACTGGCTCGCGCTGGATCGACTGACCGAGATGCATGTGGCCAAGGGCACAGATGCGATTGTGGCGGTTGGCACCACGGGCGAGTCGGCGACACTGGATTGCAAAGAGCATTGCGCTGTAATCAAACGGGTGGTTGACGTTGTCGCGGGCCGGGTAAAAGTGATTGCCGGCACCGGTGCCAATAGTACCGCCGAAGCAATCGAACTGACCCGTGAAGCGAAAGCGGCAGGTGCTGATGCCTGTTTGCTGGTGACGCCTTATTACAACAAGCCCACTCAGGAAGGGCTGTTCCTGCATCATCAGGCGATTGCTCAGGCCGTTGATATTGATCAGATTCTTTATAATGTGCCGGGCCGTACGGCTTGCGATATGTTGCCGGACACCGTGGTGCGCCTGGCTCAGATCCCGAACATTGTCGCCATTAAAGAGGCCACGGGTGATCTGGAGCGTGCCCGTGAACTTATTGCGCGTTTGCCTGCTGACTTTGCTGTGTACTCGGGTGATGATGCAACCGCGACTGAGCTGATGCTGCTTGGTGGTAAAGGTAATGTATCAGTAACAGCCAATGTTGCTCCAGCTGAGGTGGCGAAGCTATGTCAGCTGGCGATTGCGGGTGAGGCTGAAGAGGCACGAGCGTTGAACAGGTCGCTGATGCCTGTTCATGAAAAGCTGTTTGTAGAAGCAAATCCGATTCCTGTGAAATGGGCATTGAGTGATATGGGGCTGATGGATACGGGTATCCGTCTGCCATTGACCCCCCTGTCTGCTGAATATCACCAGGTGGTCCGCGACGCACTGCGTGCGGCCGATGTAATCTGAAGGACCGCAACTAGATATGACTAAACGAATTTATGGTACCGCGCTGGCTGCGCTATCACTCACAGGCTGCGGCGTCCTGACGGACAATGCTGTGTATGGGCCTGATGGCCTGATTTATGATCGCTCGCTGGATTATCAGGAAGCCCGGCAACATGAATCGCTGGTGGTTCCACCACACCTGCGTGCCAAAGTCATTCCTGATCAGCTGGAAATTCCAGCGATCGGCACAACGGCCAGTGAGCAGCAGGCAGGGAGCTTTGTCGTTCCAAGGCCTGAATTCTTCTATGCCGATAGTGGCAGTGCTGGGGTTAACCTTGCCCGTGATACCGCCGACCGTCGTGACAAGGTGATACTGGTGGATGAGCCCATCGGTGATGTCTGGGTCAAGCTGCAGGAGTTCTGGGCCTTCAACGGGATCGAAGTCGCTAAATCCGATCCGCAGAACGGGGTTATGGAAACTCAGTGGGTTGAGCGTGCCGGGCCTGAACTGAGCATGGTTGACAGCTGGATCAAGCGATTGACATTCAGTGATGAGACCGGGCCAAGCCGGGATAAGCTGCGTATTGATTTGCGACCTGACCCGGATGATAGTGGCCGTACCTCGATCAAAATGCGCCATGTGCAGTTCCCGGCTGATCAGCAGGTTAGCACTGTTAATTGGGATGAACAGTCGCAGGATGTCAGCTATAAAACGGACATGATGTTCGAGATGTTGCGTTACCTGAGCAAGGCTGGCGGTGATCGTGACGCCACAAGCCTGGTGGCGCTGCGTGACAAGGTGAATGTAGCCAGTCAGCTGGGACGTGACTCACGCGGTAACCCGGTGCTGCGCCTGGACGGCTCCATTGACACCGTGTGGCAGGAGCTGTCTGCTGCGCTGGATAAAGCTCAGATGGACGTAGGTACCCGAGATCAGAAGAAGGGTATCTTCTATATGACCTACACCACCTCAACGCCGTTTGAAGAGACGCAGGAGCAGGGCTTCTTCGACTGGCTGCACTCTGATCGCGGTGAGATCAAGTTGAGCACCAGCTTCCTGGATCGAGCGATGGGGGCTGAAAGCACAGCAGAAGATGACCCGAATGCGATCCGTTACAGCTCTAAAACGGTTGAGCAGAAACTGGCGGCGCTGAAGGCATCTCCTGATGCGGCGGATACGGATCTGCTGCCACCGGAAGAGGGTGATCTGGCTGAGCGTAAGGGCTTTAAAATCTGGTTCGGTGGTGAAGTTATCTATGTCTTCGGTGACAATCGAGACGAGGGCGTATATAACGAGAATACTGGCAAGTTCGAACATGTGGGTCAGTATCAGTTGAAACTGAACCGGACCCGTAGCGGCGTATACCTGATAGTACTGACAGATCAGGGGCTGATTGCACCGGCCATTGTCGCTGAAGAACTGTTGTGGGAGGTTAAGGAGCAGCTGCCGAAAAAAGGCTGAGCTGTAACAGCCGTTGGCTGACCTCCTGATCACAAACGCCGGGCTTGCCCGGCGTTTCTGTTTCTGGCACATGGGGGAAGCGTATGTTGAAAGCGGATCTGTTTTATCAGGGTAAAGAAAAGACGCTGTATCACACGGATAACCCGGAACGGCTGATTCTTGAGTTCAGAGATGAGGCGACGGCCTTTGAAGGGCGGCGCACCGCTCAGCTTAGCGACAAGGGGGCGGTCAATAACCGGATCAATGCCCTGGTGATGCAGGAATTGCAGCGTCAGGGGCTGCCCACTCACTTTCAGCAGGTCGAAGGTGAGCAGGGCTCGGTGGTGAAACGGCTGGAGATGCTGCCGATTGAATGTGTGATCAGAAATCGGGCCACGGGCTCGATTTGCCGTAGATTAGGTGTCGCGAGTGATCAGCCGTTGCAGCCGCCAACCTTTGAGATGTTTCTGAAAAATGATGAGCTGGGTGATCCACTGATCAATCGCCATCATATTGCTACCTTTGGCTGGGCCAGTCAGGAGCAGGTGGATGCCATGATCGAATACTGCCATCTGGCGAACCGTACCCTGAGCGCGCTGTTCGACCGGGCCGGTATCGAGCTGGTGGACTTCAAGCTGGAGTTCGGCGTGTATAAAGGCACTTTGCTGTTGGGGGACGAGTTTACCCCGGACAGCTGTCGGCTACGTGATAAGGCAACTGGTGCCAAGCTGGATAAGGATCTGTTCCGCCAGGGGGATAGCGGTGTCGTGGCTGCCTATCAGCAGGTTGCCGAGCGATTGGAACGTGCACTAGGGGCTGGGCCTGAAGCAGCTCAATGAGCCCTTTTCCAGGTCCGGGCAGGCCGTTACACTGCAGGCCGGAATAAATGACAATAAAAACACCATGGCCCGGTTATCTGCGATGCAGGCCGCGGCTCGTCGTCTGAGGTAGTAATGAAAGCAGTTATTCTTGATCTGGAAAGTCTGGATGATCTGGATCTTAGCGCGCTGGAAAATGAATTCAGCGCTGTCGATGTACACATGGCCAGCACCGCTGACCAGGTTGAACAGCGGATTGCCGGTGCAGATGTGGTGATCACCAATAAAGTACCGGTGACGGGTGCCGTGATGGCCGCCTCGCCAGCGCTGAAGCTGATCTGTGTGGTCGCCACCGGCACCAATAACATTGATCTGGTGGCGGCCCGTGAACAGGGCATCGCGGTGTCGAACTGTGTGGCTTACGGTGTCGATTCAGTGGTGCAGCATGTCTGGTCGATGATTCTGGCACTGCATACCAACCTGATTAACTATGACCAGGCAGTCAAAGCGGGTGACTGGAACCAGGCGAGTCAGTTCTGCATGCTGCCGTTCCCCATTCGTGAGCTGGCCGGGCGTACCCTGGGTATTCTGGGTTACGGCAATCTGGGGCAGGGCGTTGCGGCGGTTGCCGCTGCCTTTGGTATGAAGGTTGTATTGGGTGAGCAGCCGGGTGCCGAGGTGCGTGAAGGACGGGTCAGTTTTACTGATCTGCTGGCGCAGTCCGATGTGCTCAGTCTGCACTGTCCATTGACCGAAACAACCGCTGATCTGTTTGACCAGCAGGCGCTGGCGCAGATGAAGCCAGGCAGTATGCTGATCAACTGCGCCCGTGGTGGCATTGTGAATGAGTCTGCATTACTTGAGGCGCTGGCAAGCGGCCAGCTGGCGGGAGCGGCGACCGATGTGCTGACTCAGGAACCGCCGCGTGATGGTAATCCACTGATCAGTGCCCGGCCTGATAACCTGATTATCACGCCCCACAGTGCCTGGGCGACCCGCGAGGCCCGTGAGCGTATTGTTGCTCAGACGGTTGAAACGGTGCAGGCATTCAAGCGAGGGGAAACCTTGCGCTCAGTGCTCTGAGGCCAAAACTGCTCAGAAAGGACAGGGGGACTCGAAGCTGAGGCTCAGCCCGGTGTTGGGGTGCCTGAAACTCAGACGCCGGGCATGGAGATGCAGGCGTTCGGCGTCAGGGTCAGCAGCCGGTGTTGCTGCACTGTCGCCCACAATCGGATGGCCAATTGCCTGCATGGTTGCACGTAACTGATAACCTGCTGTAAGTGGCGTCAGTGCCAGACGAGTCCAGCCGTCGCCCTGTTCCAGTTGTTGCCAGCGGGTATGTGCCGGGTGTCCGGCCTCTGTGTTTTGTTCTGGCACTGTGCCGCTGACAATCGCCTCATAGCTGTGTTCAGTCTGCTGGCTGGCAAACTGTGCCTGCAGGGCATCACGGCTGCGCTGAGTCAGCGCCAGCACCACCACCCCGGAACAGGCAAAGTCCATCGGCTGTACGGGCTGGACACCCGGAAAATCTTCTTCCAGTCGGCTGATCAGGCAATCCTGCTCATCCTCGGCTGGCCCGGCGGCGGTACTCAGGTTGTACGGTTTGCTGACTACAATCAGACTGCTGTCCATATACAGCAGCTGAGGCATTGCCGGGTTGATATCCATCGTCGGGTGTCCTGATCAGTCCGTTATTCAGTCTTTGACAAACAGCGCCAGTGATTCCACATGGGTGGTATGTGGGAACATATCCATCACACAGAAGCGCTGCAGCCGGAAACCAGCTTCTTTCAGTGCCACCGCATCACGTGCCAGTGCTGAAGGGTTACAGGAAACATACAGCAACTGCGTGACAGGCGTCTTGATCAGCTGCTGAATAATCTCCAGCGCACCGGTCCGTGGCGGGTCGATCAGCACTTTATCAAAACCCTGCTTGAACCAGCGCCGGGCACTGATTGAGTGGGTCAGGTCGGCGGCTTCAAACTGACAGTTAGTCAGGCCGTTCAGGGCGGCGTTGTGCTCGCCACGGGCAACCATCTCTTTGCTGGCCTCAACGCCAACGACTTCACCTGCTTTGCTGGCCAGGGGCAGGGTGAAATTGCCTAGCCCACAGAACAGGTCGAGAATCCGCTCGTCTGCTTGCGGATTCAGCCACTCAATCGCCCGGTCAATCATCGCCTGGTTCATGGCACCGTTTACCTGGACAAAATCACCGGGGGCAAAATTCAGCTGCTGGTTGAACGCTGGCAGGCTGAAGGCAGGGGCGCTGTCCTCAAACACCGTTTCAATATGATCACCATGGTTGAGGTACAGGCCGCAGTTCAGCGACTGGGCCAGTGCGATCAGTTGTTGCTGCAGGCTGCCGTCGAGGTTCTTCATCACTCGCAATGTCAGGGCACCATTGCTATCACCAAAGGTGAGTTCCGCATGGGTGATCCGCTTGATCTGGCCTGGGTATTCATTCAGCAGAGCTGCCAGTTCCCGGAACAGGCTGTCGCCGCGTGGGTCCAGCACCTGGCACTGGTCGATATCGATCAGGTATTTACTGGCCTCCTGGCGGAAGCCGACGATGGCGCTGCCATCTTTGCGCTGGTTAATACCGATCCGGGCTGCCCGGCGGTACTGCTGTGGTGCCGAGCGCAGAGGTGGCTCAAGCTGTGCCGGTTCCAGCTGCGCCTGGCGCGCCAGTCCGTCCAGTACCCACTGCTGTTTATATTCAATCTGGGTGTCGTGGTTCAGGTGTTGTAGCTGGCAGCCGCCGCACTGGCTGAAGTGCGGGCACGAGGGCTCAACCCGCTCAGCGGACGGCTCGGTCAGTTCCAGTATATGGCCTTCATCATAGCGGCGATGGTTGCGATCAATCTTTGCCAGTACTGTTTCGCCTGGTAGCGCGCCTTTAACAAACAGTGTTTTTCCATTCAGGCGAGCGACTCCCTGGCCTTCGTTACTGAGGTTATCAATCACCACACTGTGCTGCTCACCAGCGGTTTTTCGGGCCTGGGCGCGCGCCTGAGCGCTGGCGACCTGTTTGCGGGCTGGGCTGGAAGGAGAAAGTCGTCCGCGATGACGCATGCTGGTGTACCTGAGGAAAAAATGGAGCGCGCATTCTACCAGTGTGATCGGGGCTTGGTAAGTTCAACCGGTATCAGGCTGTCCAGGAGTGGGCTACTGGCGGTATAGTGTGGCCCTGCATTGAAGTCTGGGAGCAGCATATGACACAGGAACACCCGTTCGCCGGTTTTATCCGGATTCTTGGCAAAGGTAAAAAAGGCACCCGCGATCTGACCCGTGAGGAAGCTGCTGATGCAATGCAGATGATTCTGCAAGGTAAGGTAGAGCCTGAGCAGCTGGGCGCATTTCTGATGTTGATGCGGGTAAAAGAGGAGTCTGCCGGTGAACTGACCGGTTTTGCCGATGCGGTACGTGACACCATTCAGGCTCCGCCGCTGGCGGTTGATCTGGACTGGGCGACCTATGCAGGCAAACGCCGCCGTCACCCCTGGTATGTACTGGCTGCACTGGCGCTGGCCAACACTGGCGAGCGGGTTTTTATGCACGGCAGTCAGGGGCACACAGCAGACCGCCTGTATGCGCAGCAGGTTATAGAGGCGCTGGGGTTGCCGGTGGCGCAAAACTGGGCACAGGTCAGTGATCAGCTGGATCAACGTTCGTTTGCGTATATGCCGCTGGAAGCGATGTCGCCGGTGCTGGGGCGTCTGATGACTCTCAAGCCGATTCTGGGACTGCGTTCACCTGTACATACTCTGAGTCGGATGCTTAATCCACTGCATGCCCGCTGTGCCATTGATGGCGTCTTTCACCCGCCTTATGGCCCTAAACACCAGCAGACCGCAATGTTGCTGGGTACGCCGCGCAATCTGACCCTGAAAGGGGATGGTGGCGAAGCCGAAACCCGCCCCGACAGTGAAAGTCATGCACTGTGGATGCTTGAAGGCGAGCTGTCTGAAGAACAGTGGCCACGGCTGGTACCACGGCGGCTGGTAAGGGATGAAGAGATGGCACTGGAGACGGTTGCTCAACTCTGGCACGGGGAAATTGAGCACGAATATGGCACTGCGGCGGTGATTTCTACCCTGGCGATAACCCTTAAGCTACTGGGGCGTGGTGATGA
>Ga0193950_1000057_pt1 | contig 37612 bp, 21 predicted proteins | sample BB_1_MG_FD_144485 | JGI IMG/M metagenome (GOLD analysis project Ga0193950, IMG submission 144485) | Microbial mat bacterial communities from the Broadkill River, Lewes, Delaware, United States - BB_1_MG | ecosystem: Environmental > Aquatic > Freshwater > River > Microbial mats | place: USA...
AGAAATTTACTCTTATACAACAGGTTATAGCTGGTTCGAAGCTAAAATGAGTATTTTTCGTGGTGCAATAAGGAGTTACTTGCAAAACCCTCTATATACTATTAGTTCAACTGCGTAACTCCTAATAAATATAAACTATGAATACTATTCCATAAACGCTCTACCATTGAAATAACAGCTGTAGATGTTAGCCCATCACTTTGTGTATGCCCCTCTATTGCAATATAGGCTATAAGTAGCGTGATAATTATATAGCCACTTTTTTCTTTTAGGCACTCCCAAAATTGATAGGGTGATTTGATTCTATTCAGAGGGTAAATATCTAATAGCAAAAGTAAAGCAGGTAAAGTAACCATGACAGGTTTGGTCATACAGGCCAAGGTAAATAAAACAATACTTCCCCATAGTTTCTTTTTTTCCATCGTAGTCAAATAAGATAAATAACTTATTAATGCAGCAAGTATAAATGTGGTACTAAGTACATCTTTACGAGCAGAAACCCATGCAATAACTTCAACATGCTGGGGATGAATGGCATATAATAAAGCAGTAATATAGGCAATATGTAAACGAGTTGTTGAATTGAACCGAGGTACATGATTTAGTAATGCAATAGAAAAATAAAAAACTAACAGGACATTGATAATATGCAATACTAGGTTAATAGCATGGTGCCCTGTACTACTGTCTGCAAAAACTTGCCATGCCAACATATGTGACAACCATGTAATAGGTGTCCAATTACTTTCATAAAATGAAAATATATGCTGTAAATTAGTAAGTGATAATGTATGTAGTTCAGTATGGGTAATTAAATAACTGTAATCATCCCAGTGTAATAATTCATTATCTAAAACTGTCTGATAAATAAAGGCAGTGAAGATACATAATAAAAATAATAAAGGATAATAATGACTAGGGCGGGGTAAGGTGATCATGGGGTTTCGTAACAGCCAGTGATAATAGGTCAGTTATTGTATAATGTTTTGGGGTAAGAAGAATACCAGATTAAAGCTGTTGTATTTTACTACTTTTACATATGACTGATTTGAGATGTAATATAAATATAAAAAGGCTTAATATTTGCTTATAATTCTATTTAAGACTCCATTTTTAAGCCTAGGTCATTAAGCGAGATCTTTATGCAAAGCACCTTGTCATTATTTAAGCGTTTATCTTTTCGACAAGCTAAATATGTCGTTGTGATTGCATTGATTTTAGGTTTGTTAAGTGGCTTTTTGCAAGTTTATTCTGACTATTTTGATACACAAGAATCATTGGTTGATACGATTGGCTTAACACTCAATACTGTTGAAAATTCAGCACGTCAAGTAATGAGTAAGCGGGATACTGTCCTAGCAAATGAAGTGATTGCCAGCTTATTCCATTATCCTTATATTCATAAAGTAGAATTTTTTGATGAGCTGTTAAAGCAACGCTTTGTAACCCAACAACATGCCCTTGATTTATCACGATGGCGATGGGTATCTGATATTATTTTTGAGCCACAACAAGAGCATACTTTAGTCTTATATGCGCAAGATAAAAATCAGCTGATTGGACGCTTAACCGTTACTGTTGATACCCACTTATTAGCCCTTAATTTCTTTAAACGTTCTGCAATTGTATTAGCAACGGGTATTACCCGTAACCTTATTTTAGCCACTATATTATTAGTACTTTTTCACTATATCGTCACTCGCCCTCTATTTCAGTTAGTTAAAACCGTTCATACGATTCCTACTAAAAATCCTGAAAAAATACGCTTACCTCACCTCCCAAAACATGAGGAGGATGAATTAGGGCATTTAATTGTTGCAACCAATAAGCTATTACAACATCTAGATGATAAAGCCAATGAGCGAGAACAGCTATTACATGATATGCAAAAAGCCAAACAAGAAGTTGAAAAAGCATGTCAAGTGAAAGATGATTTTTTAGCTAATGTAAGTCATGAATTACGTACACCATTAAATGCTGTACTCGGAATGATGTCATTAGCATTAGAAACCTCTTTAACAAATGAACAACATAAATACCTTAATATAGCCAATAAATCAGGACAATCTTTATTGGTATTAATTAATGATTTACTAGATTTTTCACAGCTTGAATCAGGACAGTTAGTACTAATAGAAAAGCCTTTTGACATTCAATATTTAGTTTTAACAACGACTGAAAACATGCTTTATGATATATGTAATAAGCAATTAGAGTTGAATGTTTTTATCGATCCTAGTATTCCTCGTAATGTGATTGGAGATGCAAAGCGTATACAACAAATTTTAAATAGTTTACTTAGCAATGCGATTAAATTTACCAAACAAGGTGAAATTGATATCACGGTAAATTATGAACACATTAATGAGGATAAAATTAGTTTATCTATTGCTGTTTCTGATACTGGTATTGGGATGGATAATGCTGCACAAGAAGAGATTTTTAAACTATTTGAACAGGTAGATATGTCTTCTACACGGCAATATGGAGGGGTAGGTTTAGGTTTAACCTTGATTCATAGTTTATTAAGCTTAATGCAAGGAGAAATTAGTGTGGAGTCCACATCTGGACAAGGAAGTATTTTTACCTTTCATTTAGACTTAAAGGTAGATAAGACACTGCCCACCATTAATACAGCGCCTTTCAGCATTAAAAATTCATTACAAGGCATGAATGCCCTTGTTGTTGATACATCACCTAAAAATCACTTGTTTATTAGTACTTATTTAGCCTATCTTGGTGTATCAGCAGAAGTAAGTGACGGACATGTTGAAGTGTTTGCACAACTACAAGCTAAGTCAAACTATTACCACATTATTGTGATCAATTTGATTGATAGTAATAAAGAGTTACCCCATTTAATCAATGCGCTGTCTTTATATAAAGACAGTGCAAAAATTCCTATTTTATTATTAAGCCATTCCCTTTATGAGCATCAAGACATTCATGCCAGTCATATGTATTTAAATAAGCCTGTTCAAATAGAAGAGTTATACCGTTATTTAGTCCAGTTACATTAATTATAGAGTGATCGGTTATAAATATGGGGGTATTTTTTATTTCAACTCACTTTTAAAGTCGCATGTGATAGATAAAATACATGTATGGCTTCTTAAAAAAATTAAAACATAAGCTCTAAAATTTAGCTGTAATAATAGAAAAATAACAGTTTATGTTAAATTACTATACGTGCTTGGCTCATTTTTTGGTATGATTCAAGATTATTCAAAAAATGCCATGCTAAATCATTACATGGGTATAAGCGTTCTATTTGCTAAAACCATGATTTATCACCAGTCATTTTATCTCCATCCCCCTGTTTTTATTTAAGTAACATTATATCTATTATGGAAGAGCAGTACAGTCCTCAACGCGTTGAAGCCGAAGTTCAAGCTGTGTGGGAAACACAAAAATCCTTTAAAGTAAACGAAGATACCAATAAAGAAAAATTTTATTGCCTCTCTATGTTTCCTTACCCCAGCGGGCGGCTCCACATGGGGCATGTACGTAATTATACTATTGGGGATGTGATTTCACGCTACCAGCGTATGCAAGGTAAAAATGTCCTCCAACCTATGGGCTGGGATGCCTTTGGTTTGCCTGCAGAAAATGCCGCGCTAAAAAATAAAGTCGCGCCTGCAAAATGGACACGTGAAAATATTGACTACATGCGTGATCAATTAAAAAGCCTTGGTTTAGGTTATGATTGGGATCGTGAATTTGCCACCTGTGATGCCGATTACTATCGCTGGGAACAGTGGTTTTTTACCCGTTTATATGAAAAAGGCTTAGTGTATAAAAAAACTGCGCCTGTAAACTGGGATCCTGTTGATAATACTGTCTTAGCGAACGAGCAAGTAATTGATGGACGGGGTTGGCGTTCAGGTGCATTAGTGGAGCGTCGTGAAATTCCACAATGGTTTGTTAAAATTACAGATTATGCTGAAGAGTTATTAGAGGGTTTAGATACTTTAGAGCAATGGCCTGAAGCAGTGAAAACCATGCAACGTAATTGGATTGGACGCTCTGAAGGGGCTGAAATTCATTTTACAGTAAAAGATGATAACAAAACTGAATTAACCGTTTTCACTACCCGCCCTGATACTTTATTAGGGGCAACCTATGTTGCTGTGGCGGCTGAACATCCACTGGCTGTAGCGGCTGCAGAAAATAATCCTCAGTTGGCTACTTTTTTACAAGAATGCAGCCAAACAGATACTACAGAAGCCAGCCTTGAAACCATGGAAAAGTTGGGTATGGATACAGGGCTGAAAGCTATCCATCCGATTACAGGCAAAACTTTGCCTGTATGGGTGGCTAACTTTGTGTTGATGACTTACGGCTCAGGGGCGGTGATGTCTGTGCCTGCCCATGATCAACGTGATTTTGAATTTGCGCGTAAATACGGCTTACCGACTCCACAAGTAATTATTCCTATTGATGGCGCGGTACAAGATGAATTAACCGAAGCCATGACTGAAAAAGGACGCTTGATTAATTCAGGGGAATTTGATGGCTTAAGTTCTGCTGAAGCCTTTGAAGCGATTGTGACGTATTTAGCGGAACATGGAAAAGGCGAGCGTAAAATTAACTATCGTTTACGTGATTGGGGCATTTCACGCCAACGTTACTGGGGCTGTCCTATCCCCATGATTGAGTGCCCAAGTTGTGGCACGGTGCCTGTACCAAAAGAAGATTTACCTGTTCGTTTACCTGAAAATGTAGTCTTAGAAGGCACAGGATCACCGATTAAGAAAGATCCAAATTTCTATGAGGTGAAATGTCCAAAGTGTGGCGGTGATGCACAACGTGAAACTGATACCTTTGATACTTTTATGGAATCATCATGGTATTTTGCCCGTTTTGCCAGTGCCGACTGTGACACTGACATGTTAGATGAACGGGCTGCCTATTGGACACCTGTTGATCAATATGTGGGCGGAATTGAGCATGCGATTTTACATTTATTGTATTCTCGTTTCTTCCAACGTGCGATGCGTGATGAAGGTTTAGTCAAAGCAGATGAGCCATTTAAGCGTCTTTTAACCCAAGGTATGGTGTTAAAAGATGGGGCAAAAATGTCCAAATCAAAAGGTAATACGGTTGATCCTCAATCATTAATTGCCGAATACGGTGCGGATACAGTACGTTTATTTATGATGTTTGCCGCTCCACCTGAACAATCTTTAGAGTGGTCAGATACTGGGGTTGATGGTGCATATCGTTTCTTAAAACGTTTATGGAAGCAAGCCTATACTCAGTTAAATTTAGAGACACCTGAGTTAGATCTGAGTGCATTAAGTTCAGAAGAAAAAGCGGTACGTTGCCAAATTCATGAAACAACTCAAAAAGTCAGTGATGATATTGGGCGACGTTACACGTTTAATACCGCTATTGCCGCGAATATGGAGTTATTAAATACTTTATCACGCGCAAAAGATTCTCCACAAATGCGTGCAGTAATTCGTGAAGGGCTTGATGCAGTGGTCTTAATGCTTTCCCCTATCGTGCCCCATATCAGCCAAGAATTATGGCAATTATTAGGGCATGAAGGGCAAGTGATGGATGCTTCATGGCCTGTCGTAGATAAAGCCGCATTAGTGCGTGATGAAGTGACATTAGTGATACAAGTTAATGGTAAAGTACGTGCACGCTTAAATGTGGCAGCCGATTTAGATAAAGAAGCCGTAGAAACACTTGCCTTATCTGAGCCGAATGTACAAAAATTTACCGAAGAAAAAACGATTCGTAAAATTATCGTTGTCCCTAAAAAATTGGTTAATATTGTGGTTGCATAATATGCTTAACAAATCGGTACGGATAACTTCTTTATTACTTTTGTGTTGTACGCTTGTTGCCTGTGGCTACCATTTGCGTGGCTCAGCCAGTTATAGCGTGAAACGCCTCTATATTATTGCAGACTCTGCCCCCCATGCAGGACGCGAAGTGCGTCGCATATTGCAAGAAGAAGGGGTGAGTATTGTGGATAAGAAAGCTGATGCACAGGCAATTTTATTCTTGCGTAATGAAGCGATTAATGGACGTGTTTTGTCCGTTTCTGCCGTCTCGGGTCGCTTAGAAGAGGTTGAGCTGAATGCGCTTTTAGAGTTGGAAGCTCAGCAACCTGATGGGCAAGTATTACTAGAAGCACGTACAATTCGTTTAGTACGTGACTATAGTTTTGATGAGACAGCCGTTTTAGCAAAAGACAGTGAAGAACGCATTTTACGAGAAGAATTACGCCGTGATGTGATTGCACAAGTTATTCGTAGTATTCAAGCTATTAAACTTGCTCACTAGACAATATTTTTTATAAAAAAACCCCTAACCGCTGTTATTTACACAGCCAAGGGGTTTTTTTTATTTTGTTGTTTTTTTTAATACTTACTTTTTTTTCTTAACATGTATTAAACGGGTCTCTGAGTACATGTCATGCCATGAACGTTGTTGATTATCAAACACAATCCATAAAAAACCCAAACCTAAACACCCCCATGATATAAAAGCAGTGGAAAAACGTAAAAAAGCATGCTTCCATGTTAAATGTTCACCCGTGAGTGTTTCCATTTTTACATGCCATGTTTTCATACCCAAGGTTTGCCCCCCTTTCACCCACGGCCATGCAAAATAAAAAAAGCAAACAAGGAACAAATACAGCTGATATCCCCGTGTTACTTCAGCGTGTGTAATAGGGTAAGCCAGTAATGCTGCAAAGATTAAGGTACAAATTAACAGCAAGGTATCATAAAAAATAACCCCCAATAAACGCAATAAGCCGACAGGTTGCACAATTATTGCTTGTGTTTCTTTTGAGGTGACGTGCATAGACAATATCCCATAAATATGAAGTTTTTTATTTATTAATTAGTTGAAAAACCAGCTTGAAATGCATAGATAAATAGATAATTACAATGATAGTTATCATTTATTGTTTGTAGCGATAAAAAATGCTATTTTTACACTAAGCATTCTGTAAAGATAGATTTTACTACAGCTTGCTTTTATGACTAAGCTAAGTAATAAATTAAATAACATCCATTACAAATTAAGCGTAAAAACAAGACATCATGCCACAGTTACCTGACATGCATTTAGACGACGATTTAGCTGTCCAAGAAGCTAAACCAACACTAAAAAGCCCTTCTTTGTATAAAGTAGTGCTATTAAATGACGATTTTACTCCGATGGAGTTTGTCGTTCACATTTTAGAAATGTTTTTTTCCATGAATCGCGAGGCCGCGACTCATGTGATGCTAGAGGTACATACCGCAGGCAAAGGGCTTTGTGGTACGTATACGCGAGATATAGCTGAGACTAAGGTCGCACAAGTCAACAGTTATGCTCGTGAAAATCAGCACCCTCTCCTGTGCACGATGGAGAAAGCATAACCTGAGGAAGTAATTATGTTAAGTAAGGAACTTGAAATTACATTAAACAATGCCTTCCAAGCTGCTCGGCAAAAACGTCATGAATTTATGACGGTAGAGCATTTGTTACTTGCATTGCTGGAGAATGCCGCCGCCGTTAAAGTGTTGCGTGCTTGTGGTGCTGACTTAACAGTACTGAATAATGATTTAATTAGTTTTTTAGAAGAAAGTACTCCTAAATTACCGAAGAAAGATGATCGGGATACGCAACCTACACTTGGATTTCAACGTGTTTTGCAGCGAGCTGTATTTCATGTACAGTCTTCAGGGAAGAAAGAGGTCACAGGTGCTAATGTTTTAGTGGCTATTTTTGGCGAACGTGAATCCCAAGCGGTGTATTTTTTAGAAAAACAAAATATTGCCCGTCTTGATGTGGTGAATTACATTTCCCACGGAATTCCTAAAATTGATGCGGATCATCCTGAAATGCCTTCTATGCAAGAGGATGAACCCAGTAGTGAACCCAGTAGTGGTAAAAATCCACTGGAAGCCTATACGGTTAATTTAAATGAACAGGCGATGATGGGGAAAATTGATCCCTTGATTGGTCGTCCTGATGAGATTGAACGGACTTTGCAAATTTTATGCCGTCGCCGTAAAAATAACCCCTTATTTGTCGGGGAAGCAGGGGTGGGGAAAACCGCCATTGTTGAAGGTTTAGCCAAGCTCATTGTTGATAAAAAAGTCCCCACAGTACTAGAAAATGCCACGATCTACTCTTTAGATATGGGTGCTTTATTAGCGGGGACTAAGTACCGTGGTGATTTTGAAAAACGCTTAAAAGCAATTTTAACTCAGTTACGTAAAGAGCCGAGTGCCATTTTATTTATTGATGAAATTCATACTATTATTGGCGCAGGTGCTGCTTCAGGTGGGGCAATGGATGCCTCTAATTTAATTAAACCTGTTTTGGCTTCAGGTGAATTACGTTGTGTGGGTTCTACCACTTATCAAGAATATCGCGGTATTTTTGAAAAAGATCGTGCGCTTTCTCGTCGTTTCCAAAAAATCGATGTGATTGAACCTTCTATTGATGATACGGTAAAAATCTTACGTGGAATTCGTTCTCGTTTTGAAGAACACCATGACATTAAATACACCGATACCGCTTTACGGGCTGCTGCAGAATTATCTGCACGTTATATTAATGATCGACATTTACCTGATAAAGCCATTGATATTATTGATGAAGCGGGGGCAAATCAACGCTTACAAACCCCTTCAAAACGGAAACGCACCATTAGCGTGATCGATGTAGAGAAGATTATCGCCAAAATGGCACGTATTCCACCTAAAAATGTGTCTACATCAGATAAAGATGCCTTACGCAACTTAGATCGTGATTTAAAAATGGTGGTTTATGGGCAAGATGCTGCTATCTCTGGTTTAGCTACTGCGATTAAAATGGCACGTTCTGGTTTAGGGCATGGCGATCGTCCTATTGGCTCTTTCTTATTTGCAGGGCCTACAGGAGTGGGTAAAACAGAAGTTACTCGCCAGTTAGCTCATATCATGGGGATTGAATTAATTCGCTTTGATATGTCTGAATACATGGAACGTCACACAGTTTCTCGCCTCATTGGTGCACCTCCGGGGTATGTTGGTTTTGATCAAGGGGGCTTATTAACTGAAGCGGTGAATAAACAACCTCATGCTGTTTTATTACTGGATGAAATTGAAAAAGCCCACCCTGATGTATTTAACTTGCTATTACAAGTGATGGATCATGGTGCCTTAACCGATACCAATGGACGTAAAACAGATTTCCGTAATGTGATTGTCGTGATGACTACCAATGCAGGGGCAGAACAAGTCAGTCGTGCTTCTATTGGCTTTAGCCATCAAGATCATACAACGGATGCCATGGAGGTGATTAAACGTACCTTTAGCCCTGAATTCCGTAATCGCTTAGATGCGATTATTCAATTCAAAGCCTTAACTATTGATATTATCAACAATGTAGTAGATAAATTTATCATTGAATTAGAGGCACAATTAGAAGAGAAACATGTGACCCTTGATGTGGATGAACAAGCCCGTTTATGGTTAGCGACACATGGCTATGATCCCCTAATGGGTGCCCGTCCTATGGCGCGTTTGATACAGGAAAATATCAAAAAACCGTTGGCAGAAGAATTACTCTTTGGGCAACTTGAAAAAGGCGGTAATGTTGTCGTCTCTGCAAATGAAGAAGGTTTAGTCTTAAGTTTTGGTGCACCTGCGTCTAAAGACAATAAACGCCCTTTAGTAAATTCTGAACCTGCTTAATACTCATTTATTTTACATTAAATAACCTGTTAAACACCTTTTGTTTAACAGGTTTTATTTTTTGAGATTAAAATTTTTCATGATATTACAAGAGATTGCTATTGTGGATAAAAAAATAATAACAAATAATACTATTCCTCACCCTTTTCCCTATCAAGGTAGTAAAAGAAATATAGCAAAGTATATTTTGCCTTACTTTCCTGATGATGTGGAATGCCTTATTGAACCATTTTGTGGCGCGGGTGCAATGTCAATCGCAGCAGCAGCACACCATCGTGCCCAGTATTTTTTTCTCAATGATTTAAATACCCCTCTTATGGATTTATGGCAAGAGATACTCAATGCCCCTGAACAACTTGTTAGTGACTATGAAAGCTTATGGCTTGCTCAACATTCAGATAAGAAAAAATTTTTTTTTAATATTCGTGATGAATTTAATAGGACACATAAACCTCATTACTTACTATATCTTTTAGCACGTATCGTTAAAGGGGCAGTGAGGTATAATGCAGAAGGGGAATTTAATCAAAGTGCAGATAATCGACGAGCGGGCATGCGCCCTCAAACAATGCAACAAAAAATAATGGGGGTGTCTCATTTACTAGCAGGAAAAACTGATATTTCAGCAAAAGATTTCCGTCATACTATCAAACAAGCAACATCAAAAGATTTAATCTATATGGATCCCCCCTATCAAGGTACCTCAAACACAAAAGATAATAGGTATTATGAAGGGCTACACTATGATGAATTTGTTGCAACACTTGAATCATTAAATAAAGAAAATATTTCATATATTATTAGTTATGATGGGTATACAGGAAAAAAATCATATGGTAAAAAACTTCCTGCCTCCCTTGCATTAAGGCATTTGTTTATTCATGCAGGGAGATCAAGCCAAGCAACGCTTTTAGGAAATAAGGATAAAACTGTAGAATCTTTATACCTATCTCCTGCTTTATTAAAACGATTACATCTAAAAGAAAATAATTATTTAAAACAACAGCAACCCAGTGCCCCAATACAACAAGAACTATTATTTTTATGAGTGATAAAACATATCCTAGTCATTTTTTAGCATTGCTCAAAAGTATCAAAGCAAAAAGACCTAGAACAGTTATTCAACATATTCTTGAATATGGTCAAATTACTACAGAAGATCTAAAAAATATATATGGATATAACCACCCCCCTCGTGCAATTAGAGATGTACGAGAGCAAGGGATTCCTATTGAAACATTTCGTGTTACCAATTCAGATGGACGCTCTATTGCAGCCTATAAATTTGGAGACCCTTCACAGATACGTGCAACACAATTATCAGGTAGAACCGCTTTTTCATCTAAGCTCAAAGCAAGGCTAATTGAAAAACAAGGAATGTGTTGTGCTATTTATCTTGAATCATTTCCTGAAACATCTTTACAAATAGATCATCGTATCCCCTTTGAAATTGGAGGAGAAAATACTGATTCTCCAAATGAATATATGCTGTTATGTGCATCAGCAAATAGGAAGAAATCTTGGAGCTGCCAACACTGTCAAAACTGGGTTTTAAAAAATATTGATAATTGCCTTAGTTGTTACTGGGCTTATCCAGAGTCATATCAACATATTGCTATGCAAAAAATTCATAGAACCGATATTATTTGGACAGGGGATGAAGTGGCTGAATATAAAAAATTAAAAAATGCTGCAAAACAAACTAAACAGAGCATACCTAGCTATATTAAGCAGCTTTTATATAAGCATCTAAATAAAAAATAATCATTTTAGATATTTTTTCAGTGAGCACATATCTCACCCTCACATGTTAAACTAATCATCTTTTGAACTCAGCTGTGAACTCTCTGCCATGACCTCAACTTCTCAAGCCGTTAAATCTATTGCTGTTTTGCCTACCCATGTAGCAAACCAAATTGCAGCGGGGGAAGTGGTTGAACGCCCTGCGGCAGTGGTGAAAGAATTACTTGAAAATAGCCTAGATGCAGGCGCGACACAATTAGATATTCAAATTGAAAAAGGCGGAATTGAGCGGATTTTTATTCGTGATAATGGGCATGGTATTCGGGATAGTGAATTACGCCTTGCTTTATGTCGTCATGCTACGAATAAACTCAGTCATATTGATGATTTAAATAGTTTATTAACGTTAGGCTTTCGTGGGGAGGCACTCGCCAGTATTGCCGCTGTCTCTCGCTTAACTTTAAGCTCTCGTTATTACAATGCTGAACATGGCTGTAGTATTCAAACCCCTAATCAAGAAGTCACTGCTTGCCCTCATCCTGTGGGAACCAGTATTGATGTACGCCAGCTTTTTTATAATGTGCCAGCACGGCGTAAATTTTTACGCACTGAAAAAACAGAAGCGGCGCATATTCAAGAAATTGTAAAACGGATTGCCCTGAGTCGTTTTGATGTGGGAATTCAATATAGCCAAGCACAAAAACCTTATTACAGCTTACGCCCCGCACCTAGCGCAGCACAACAGCAGCAACGTATTAAACAGTTGTGTGGGGAGGTATTTATGGATAATGCTTTAGAAGTTGAAGCCACTTATCAAAGCTGTACTTTACGTGGCTGGATTATCCAACCTACTCAAGCAGGGCAACGCACAGATAATCAATATTTTTTTGTCAATGGGCGCAGTATTCGTGATAAATTAATCATTCATGCAGTACGCCAAGCTTATGCAGATGTTTTATATTCTGGCAAGCAGCCCAGTTATCTTTTATATTTAGATATCAATCCCAGTGATGTTGATTTTAATGTTCATCCTACTAAAAATGAGGTGCGCTTTGCCCATAGTGGCGAAATTCATCACTTATTAGTGCGCACTATTCAAAAAGCATTAGCCAATACGCGCCCACAAGCTGCTACAGTGCCAACAACAGACACAGAAGAAGCCCCTTCTTCTACACCAGAAAAACAGAAAATAAATCATAAACAGTCTTCTGTGCCGACTAATTTAGATACGATTGACCAACAAGTTAATAAAGAAACCCGTGCAGAAATTAAAGAAAGTTTACAGCTTTATCACGCTTTAAAACTCCCTAAAACAGACAAAAAAGAGAACGATGCGCCTCAACAAGCTGCTATTGACTTAAGTATCAAAAACCCTGCTACTGACTATACACCGACAACCACACCCCCTCCTAAAGATACTAAAAAACAACCGCTTACTAGTGCACCAAAAAATCATCAGGAAACACCACCACCTGCGCCTGCTGAAATACCTGAAGCGAACACAGAAACCGTTGTGTATGAGACCACAGATGTGAGCAATACACCGCCTTTGGGGTATGCCTTGGCACAATTACATGGGATTTATATTCTGGCAGAAAATGAAGAGGGCTTAATTCTGGTCGATATGCACGCAGCCCATGAGCGGATTACTTATGAAAAGATGAAGCAGCAACAACAAGCTGTTGTAATGCAACAATTATTAGTCCCACAATCTATTCATGTCAGTGCCATTATGGCAGATGCTGTGGAACAGCATGAAGAAAGTTTACAAACCTTAGGCTTTGCTTTACAGCGTGGGGCATTGGATACGGTGATTATTAAAGCGGTACCTGCCTTATTACAAAAAGGGGATATTGCAAAATTGGTGATTAATGTACTGACTGAATTAGCCACCTATGAACATAGTACAATCAGTGAACAAATGCGTCATGAACTGCTTGCCACTATGGCATGTCATGGTTCTGTGCGTGCACACCGTCGCTTACAAAAAGAAGAAATGAATGCTCTACTGCGTGCCATTGAAACCACTGAACGTAGTAATCAGTGTAACCACGGTCGCCCAACATGGGTACAACTCACACATTCCCAATTAGATAAATTTTTCTCCCGAGGACGCTAAACGATGTCACAGGATGTGCACGTAGATAAGACAAAAAAGTGGTATTTTTGGGTAGATCGTGGCGGTACCTTTACTGATTTAGTCGCGCGTGATCCTATAGGGAATTTACACACACATAAACTTTTATCTGAAAATCCTGAGTATTATGATAACTCTGCGTTGCAAGGGATTCGTGATGTACTAGGTTTAGAAAGTAATGCCCCTTTACCTATTAATCAGATTGCTGAAGTCCGTTTAGGCACAACCTTAGGGACAAATGCTTTATTAGAACGTAAAGGGGAAGCGGTCACTTTAGTCACCACAGCAGGCTTTGCAGATGCTTTAGAAATCGCCTATCAAAATCGTCCTGATATTTTTGCGCGTCATATTGTCTTACCAGAAAATTTATACAGCCACGTCATCGAAGTTAAAGAGCGGTTAAATGCAGAAGGTGAGATTTTACATGCATTAGATGAGCAACACACTTATCAACAGCTACAACAGCATTATCAACAAGGCGGGCGCAACCTTGCCATTGTGTTAATGCACGCGTATCGAAACCCTGTACATGAACAAAAAATTGCCGCGATAGCGCGCGAGATTGGTTTTCAACACATTGCCCTCTCTTATGATGTCAGCCCTGTGATCAAACTTATTCCACGGGGAGATACCACTGTGGTGGATGCCTATTTAACCCCTGTTATTCAGCAATATATTGCACAAATCAGTGATGCCTTAGCAGAAACACCTTTATATTTAATGCAGTCTAATGGAGGGCTGGCACAAGCCCAACAATTTCGTGGTAAAGATAGCATTTTGTCAGGGCCTGCGGGGGGTGTTGTCGGGGCAGTGCAAACCAGTGAGCAAGCAGGTTTTAAGCAAATTATTGGCTTTGACATGGGCGGTACCTCGACAGATGTGTCTCATTATGCGGGGGAATATGAACGTGAGCGTGATACCACCGTGGCAGGCGTGCGTTTATGTGTACCGATGATGGCAATTCATACGGTTGCCGCAGGTGGTGGCTCACTCTGTCGTTTTGATGGACAACGTTATCATGTTGGCCCTGAATCCGCTGGCGCAAACCCCGGCCCCTGTTGTTATCGGCGCGGGGGAGGGTTGACTGTAACTGATTGCAATGTGATGTTAGGCAAAATTCAGGCTGATTATTTTCCCCATGTTTTTGGTGAGCACCATAATCAAGCCCTTGATGACAAAGCAGTACAAGAGAAATTTAATACACTGGCTAGTCAAATTACTCAACACACAGGGAGCACACCAACCGCTTATGATGTTGCCGCTGGATTTATCCAGATTGCAGTAGAAAATATGGCAAATGCTATTCGCAAAATCTCCACCCAACGTGGTTATAATGTACAAGATTATGCCTTATGCTGTTTTGGTGGGGCAGGGGGACAACATGCTTGTTTAGTGGCTGAAGCATTAGGTATGTCACATATTTTATTACATCCTATGGCGGGGGTATTGTCTGCCTACGGCATGGCATTGGCTGATATTCGTGTGGTCAAAGAGCATAGTATTGAGGCTGTTTTGACTGAGGAATTAGCTCTAAATAGTTTAATTGAACCTTTAAAAACAGAAGCTCTCAATGCAGTCCAAGCACAAAGCCAAGCAGAGCTAAATTATCATACAGATATTTCTGTGGCATTACGTTATCAAGGCACCAATACCAGTTTATCCGTGCCGTTTGCCTCTTTGGCTGAGATGACAGAAGAGTTTATGCAGCTGCATCAGCAACGTTATGGCTTTACTTTACAGCGTCCTTTAGAAGTGGAGCGGTTAAGTGTCGAAGCGATTGGGCGGATGCCGCGTCTCACTACCGCCACTAAAAATACACAACACGCTGCACAGCCCATTGCACATGTGCCCATGTATTCAGCCGGTTGTATGCATGACACTCCTGTATATCGCCGCGAATCCTTGGCTGTGGGGCAATGTATTCAAGGTGTAGCACTGATTGCTGAGTCGATTGGGACGATTGTGATCGAGGCAGGTTGGCAAGCTGAATTATGTGATACAGGAGAACTGTATTTATCTCGTTGTACTGAAATCAGTGCCACACGTGACTACAGTACACAGTGTGAGCCTGTATTATTAGAAATTTTTAATAATGCATTTATGACTGTTGCCGAGCAAATGGGCGCGGTATTAGCCAATACAGCCCACTCGGTCAATATTAAAGAGCGTTTAGATTTTTCCTGTGCCATTTTTGATAAAAATGGAGAGTTGGTTGCCAATGCGCCCCATGTGCCTGTGCACTTAGGTTCTATGGGTGAGAGTGTGAAAGCGGTACGTACACAAGTGACAGACTGCCAAGCAGGGGATGTATTTTTATTAAATTCTCCTTATCAAGGGGGGACACACTTACCTGATTTAACTGTAGTATCTCCTGTTTTTGATCAGGATAAGCTTTGCTTTTATGTGGCTTCCCGTGCACATCATGCTGATGTGGGGGGAATCACAGCAGGTTCTGTGCCGCCTCATAGTGTACGTATTGAAGAAGAAGGCATTTTAATTGAAGTGACTAAAATTGTGGATGCTGGGGAGTTTTTAGAAGCGGATATTCAACAGATTTTTAGTGCTACAAACTATCCTGCGCGTAATATCACCCAAAATAGTGCTGATTTACAGGCACAAATTGCCGCCAATGCACGCGGTATTCAAGGTTTACAGCAGTTAGTTCAACATTATGGTTTAGAGGTTGTCCATGCATATATGCAGCATGTACAAGATAATGCAGAGCAGGAAGTCAGAAAAGTATTAAAACGTTTACAGTTACCTGAAGAAACCCAAGGCAGTTTTGTTTATCAATTAGATAGTGGGGCACAAATTTGTGTAAAAATCAGTTTAAATACTGATACAGGGGAAGCTAATATTGATTTTGCAGGGACTTCTGAGCAGTTAAGTAATAATTGGAATGCACCCAAAGCAGTATGTATTGCAGCAGTTTTATATGTGATTCGTACTTTGGTGGATCATCCAATTCCATTAAATGCAGGCTGTTTACGCCCGCTGAGTTTGCATATTCCAGAAGGTAGTTTTTTAAACCCGCGTCCTCCTGCGGCAGTGGTCGCAGGTAATGTAGAAACTTCACAATGTATTGTTGATAGTTTATATGCGGCTTTGGGAGTTTTGGCAGCGTCTCAAGGGACAATGAATAATTTCACATTTGGGAATGCACACTATCAATATTATGAAACCATTTGTGGGGGTGCAGGTGCGGGGCAAGGGTTTGCAGGTGCCAGTGCAGTACAAACCCACATGACTAATTCTCGTTTAACTGATCCTGAAATTTTAGAGCAACGTTACCCTGTTCGTTTAGAGAGCTTTTCTATTCGACGTGGTACAGGCGGTGCGGGACAGTGGCAAGGGGGTGATGGGGTAGTGCGAATAATTCGCTTTTTAGAACCTATGACTGCGGGTATTTTATCAGGGCACCGCCAACATGCACCGTATGGTATGGCAGGTGGTGAAGCGGGGCGTATTGGGCATAATTATGTACAGCGGATAACGGGAGAGATTGAAGAGTTAGCAGGGGTTGCCAGTGTCGAAATGAATGCAGGTGATTGTTTTGTAATTAAAACCCCTAGTGGGGGTGGTTTTGGTAAGAAACTAAATTAACTTGATATTATGAAGGCGTTATATATAAATAACGCCTTTTTAATAAGCTTCATATATATTCTTCAAAAAATCATCGTTAAAGCATTATCGCCGTGTTTTCTCTCGGTTTGATAAAAAGGACATCAACCCTCCTAAATTTTCTACACTTTGCTGCAATTAGGATTATGACCAAATGAAATATCAACAGAGCTAAAAATATATTAGATGATATTTTATAAATACTCATATTATTACTTACTTGTAAGCTCAAATTATCCTATCAAAGAAAAAATAGTACGAGGTGTATTTAATGCTATTTTTTATAATTTATGCTATTAATAATGATTCATAAATAATTAATATCTTATGCAATAATATTTTTTACACATCAATGAGCTATTGATATTACTGTAAATAGCTTGATAAGAAAAATATTTTGATATTACACCAAATAGAGGAACTTTATATGTCTCATTTACGTGTACTCTGCCTTGCTTTACCCTTATTACTCCCTATCACTACTTTTGCAGATGTTCCATTGAAACACAGTAAAGAATATCAAATTGTACTTAAAAATGAAGCCTTTGTAGATATTGAGCAAGGGAAGCAAACCATCATTGATTGGCTACAATCTATTGAAGATGATCCTGATTATGACTTCAAATATAAGTCAGGGACAGGAAGTACATTTATTCGTAATGTGGTTCGTTATGATACCAGTACTGGTGAACTGAGTACGAGCAACCTCAATTTAAAAATTGAGCAGTTTGATGATAATGGTACCAATACATCCAAGCTAAAATTAAAATATAGCAGTATGGATCCCGATGCTAGTTTTGATACCACTGACTACACACGTTCTTTCCCATATCCTGCAAATGACTATGAAGACATTAGTAAAATGAAGTTTGAATTGGATATGCATCAAAATTACAGTAAGTTCGCCTTATCAGGTTCAATGGAGATTGCGGGGGTTATCAGTTATAACACTGTAGGGGATGCAGAGCATTATTTTAAACGTTTAGATCATGTCATTGGGGTAAGTAATTCTGATGCATTAGTCCATCTTGATAGTTATCAAGAGTGGGTATTTGATGACATTGAATTAAAAATTGCAGATTATCCTGCAGAAGCTGCGGTGGTGGTGCGTTATGCACTTTCTGATTTAACGCAGCCAATACGTGTAGAATTTTCACTGAAAATGAAACGTGATGGCTCTACGTGGGACTACTTTGCTGTGGTAGAACTTGGGCAAGTTTATGCAGAAATGCTCAATAATGATTTAAATGTATGGAAAGGTTTAGTTAAACCAAATAAATTTATTATCCCTGCGGATCAAGACTAACCCACTGTACCAACTATTATCTCTTTATCTATCTGTATAACTTGCAAATAAACCTTTGAATAAGGATGGGTGTAAAAAGGACTCACACCCACCTTCCCCTTTACATATTATTTGCGTCACATCTTTATTCCTTCTTTTTTCTCATGAAATAATAGACTATTATATATAACAGTATATATATGAAGTTATTGTATACTCTTATTTTTCTTATTCCTAAGTCATATATAGTTATGGCATTATTATAAATTATATATAATGTATTAAAGATACTAAGGCGCAAGCAATATACACGCCTGTAAAAAATGCTTGTGCCAGATAAAAAAGTCATCTGACTTTTATCAAGTTCTAATAGATAAGCATAATATTATTTATGCTTATGATAAATAATATATAAAAATGGTATTAAAACTTTGTGATGATAAAATTTTTAAATCTAAAAATAGAGCAGTTCTATATTAATTTAAAGTTTATATATACACTTTTATTTGTCATATTTTTTATTATTGGTGGAATAGGCTATAGCTTTTTTTATCACTATATTGAGACATTAAAAATAGACTATGAACATAGTGAAGTAGTGCATAGCTATGTGGCAAAAACCCAAATACTAACACTACATATTGTTGAAGTATTATCTAAACAAACTCTAAAGCAGCAACATTTTGCTCCCTTAATGAAAGAATGGAGTGAGCAGTTTAAAACTCTTCCTCCTTCTGCACGTGAAAGTATAAGCCATAAACATCAACAGCTTGTTGTGCAAATAGGGCGGGTAATAGGTGTAAAAAATATTACCATACAAGATATAAATATTTTTATTGATGCAGCAAAAGAGTTAACACAATTAAGCCAAACATTTATCAAAAAACCAACAGAAATATCTCACTACTTTCCAAGCCTGACTTATTTTATTTTTTATACACTTTTATTATTATTAGTGGGGGGATTTTTATTGTTTATTATGTCCCCAATGATTCAACGACAACACCAGCAACTACAAAAAAATAAACAAATACATCAAAATCAAGAGCACCGAAAATTATTATTTAACCGTGTTTCTCAGGAAAATATTGAAGGGATTATTTTTCATAAAAATGGAAAAATAATTGATGCCAACCATGGTATTATGAGTATGTTTGGCTACTCTCTAGAAGAGCTACAACATAAAACATTAGCAGATCTTGCTGTGCCAGGGACAGGGCAAATATTAATGCAATATGTTACCAAGCATCAATATACCCCCTATGAAGGATTAGCAGCTACCAAAGAGCAAACCTGTTTCCATATGGAGGTATATAATCGCCATATCCAAGATGGAAATGAGGAAGCATCTGTTGCCATTATTAACAATATAACCACAAAAAAACAAGCTAAAGAAAAGTTATTGCAAGAACAAGCTACTTTGCATTACCTACTTGATGCCAGCCCTAATATTTTATTTATTCTTAATCAAGAATATCATGTTTTATGTGCTAATAAGCATGCATTAAACTTTCTTAATGTTGCCTTTGCTGATGCTGTAAAGCATCACTTAGCAGAACTTCTTCCTGATGAGATAAATCAAGAAATTATGTCTCATCTTCAACAGGTTAGTGATACTTCTACTATAATAGAAGAAGTTTATACTTGGAATGAGCAAGCATTACATTGTTCATTTTCTCCCATTATGACAGAGCAATATCCTGTACATTATATCACCTGTACATTACAGCAAACCCCCATACAACACACTTCAGATTCTGAAGAAGAGCCCCCTCTATCTAGCTACCAATCATATGAGCATTATTTACGTGATATTGTTGAAGGGGTTTCAATTATTACAGGCAAAGAGTTCCTTAAAAAAGCAGTGGAATACTTAGCAATAACTTTAGAGGTCAGTGATGTTTTCATAGGTCAATTTAAAGATGCAGAATGCTATCAAATTGAAACTTATTTTGTTTTTTCACATGGAAAGTTTATCAATAATTTTAGCTATAACTTACATAACACACCTTGTGAAAATGTTATTCATGATCATTGTTTATGCATGTACCCTGATAATATTCAAACACTTTTCCCTAAGGATTCTTTATTAGAAAAAATGAATTCTACTGCATATGTAGGCACCCCTTTATTTAATACAAAAGGGGATGTATTAGGGATTATTGCTATTTTAGATACCAAACCTTTAACAGAAAAAACAAAGGAAATGGTACGTTTTATATTGCAAATTTTTGCTGCACGGGCAGCTGCAGAAATTGAGCGAATGCAACTGATAGATGCGTTACAATTTGATCAAAAACAATTGGAACAACGTGTATCGGAGCGAACTTGTGAGTTACAGCTAGTTAATAAAGAACTCGCTCGCTCAGCACGCTTGAAAGATGAATTTTTAGCGAACATGAGTCATGAGCTTCGTACCCCCCTCAATGCTATTTTAGGTGTGACAGAGGGCTTACAAGAAGAATTATATGGGGAGCTAAATGAAAAACAAATGGAGTTTTTAAAGCTAATAGAAGATAGTAGTTATAATTTATTGCATCTTATTAGTGATATTTTAGAGTTATCTAATATTGGAGCGGGTTATTCTGAACTTATTCAGAGAAAACTTTTATTAAATGAATTGGTAAAAGATTGTTTATTACATATCAAGCAATTAGCATTAAAGAAAAAAATCAAAGTACATCATACTATTGATTCTGCTTTTCGTAATGTTATGCTTGATGAAAAATGTGTGAAGAAAATACTCATTAATTTATTAGTTAATGCGGTCAAATTTACCCCCCAGTCAGGTAGTGTAGGGATTGATGTTAAATTAGATGTTCCCCGTCAATCTTTATTCTTCATTGTGTGGGATTCAGGTGTGGGTATTGCTGAAAAAGATCAAGATAAATTATTTGAACCCTTTTTGCAACTTGATGGCAGTTTAGCACGAGAATATGAAGGAACAGGTTTAGGCTTACATTTAGTGCATCATTTGACGGAATTACATAATGGTTCAGTTGAAGTAATCAGTGAAGTAGGTAAGGGCAGTAAATTTATTATTACCTTGCCGTGGACACCTGTTCAAAGTACACAAGAAGAGCCTGATTTATCTTTGAACTTATCTTCTGATTCAATGCATGATACATCAGCAGGTAGAGGGGTTATTTTATTAGCAGAAGATAACACATCAAATATTGTTAATATGACAGGTTATTTAGTGAGTAAAGGCTATACTTTATTGACAGCATACAATGGTCGTGAAGCAATTGATATTGCTTTACAATACCAACCTGATTTAATTCTGATGGATATGAACATGCCTATTATGGATGGATTTGAGGCAATTCCCTATCTTCGTAAGCATATTGAAACAAAAGAGATTCCTATTATTGCTTTAACTGCGCTTGCGTTAGAGGGAGATAAGGAAAAATGTTTGGCTGTTGGAGCAGATGATTATGCAAGTAAACCTGTTGTATTACACCACTTAATTATCAAAATTAAACAACTTATGGTATTAAGTAGTAAAAAAGAGTGTGTAGTTAAAAGCTATGAATGAAGTACTCAATGTTAAGAACTGAAGTTATGTAGCAGAGCCAAATCGATTTTGGGAGTGTTTATGATCTCTCAGTCAGATACCATTATCTTAATATGTTGTAGTGGTGTTGCACGCAACGTCCTTATGATCTCATTCAGCAGTTTATAATCACTATAATAGAATTCATGAGATGAATATGATTGAATTTAATAAAGCAAATTTTTATTTTTCAATCATCCCGCTGTCATCAATGATGACTACATTGAGTTCAGTTAAGAAGTTTAAAAAGTCTTTATATACCATGAATATTATGATGTTATTTTTTATTGGTAAATAAGTCTATTTTCTTCCAGTGTGAAAACAGATTTATCTAAGTAAACTTCAATATCCTGTGCAGATTGAGGGCGGGAAAATAAAAAGCCTTGTACATGGTGACAATGTGCGGCATGTAAAATAGAAAGTTGGGTATTATTTTCTACCCCTTCAGCTACAATTTTTAAATCAAAAGCTGCACCTAAGGCAATAATTGCTTCAGCAATTTGGGCAGGTTTACCGGGGGCATTAATTTCTTTAATAAAGCCTTTATCAATTTTTAAAGCATCAATAGGAAAACGGCTAAGGTAACTTAATGAAGAATAGCCTGTACCAAAATCATCAATGTATAGTAATACTTCCAATGCTTTTAAATCATTGAGTAGGTTAATGACCAGATCAGGGTTTTGCATAATTGCATTTTCTGTAATCTCTAAGCGGCAAGCCCCTGCTTTAATTTGGGTTTGATGTAAAATTTCCTCTATTTGCTGCACAATATTGCTATGTTTTAACTGTATCGGAGATACATTGATATTCATACCTAAATTAGAATATTGGGAAAATTTACCTCGCCATTGCTGCAATTGAGAGCAGGCTTCTTCAAATACCCATAAACCCAATTCATGAATTAAGCCTGTTTCTTCTGCTAAGGGAATAAATTCATCAGGCATAATCAAGCCACGTTCTGGGTGCTCCCAACGTACCAAGGCTTCTAAGCCTACTGTTTTCCATTCAGATAAAGAAATAATGGGCTGATAATAAAGACAAAATTCATTGTTATCTAATGCACTACGTAAATCTGACTCCATACGTAATATATTAATGACATTGGTATGCATCCCTTGTTGGAAGATAACAAATTTCCCCCCATTTTGTTTTTTTGCTTCATACATGGCAGTATCCACATCACGTAACATTTCATCAGCATTTTTATAGTTATTTGATGAAAGTGCGACACCAATACTGGCTGTTGTTTTAAAAACTTCATCTCCTAAAACATAGGGTTCAGTCAGTAGTTGTTGGATAATTTTAACGCGCTGCTCCAGCTCATTATTATCTATATGATGAATAATGAGTGCAAATTCATCTCCCCCGAAACGTGCTAATATATCCTTGTTATAGCTATGCTTTGTTAAACGTTGTGCAACATCTATCAGTAATTTATCCCCCATCCAATGTCCTAGGCTATCATTAACAATTTTAAATCGATCTAAATCTAAAAATAATAATGAAAAATGTATCTCTGGGTGAGAGGAGTGATGAGCTAATAACTGATTTAAGTGTTCTGTTAAAGCATTACGATTTAATAAACCTGTTAATTTATCATGAGAAGCATCATAGCGTAATTTATTTTCAGTAAGTTTACGTTGGGTAATATCTTCAATCATCCCCTCATAAAAATGTATTTCTCCTGTATCATCACGAACAGCACGCGCTGTTTCACTCACCCAAATAATACGCTTATCACGACAATAAGCTTGGTATTCAAAGCTTTGTACTTTAGAGTTTATATCTAATAAGTTAAGAAACTCTTTTCGCTTTTCAGGATCAACATATATTTGTTTTGCAACATCAACGACTTCACTGTAAATTTGCTCTGCATTGTCATAATCAAAAATACGTACAAAAGCTGGGTTTACATTCAAGTATTGCCCATTAAGTGTACTTTGAAAAATTCCTTCAATAGAGTGCTCAAAAATATCACGGTATTTCTGTTCTGCCGCACGGCGCGCCTGTTCTGCTAGGCGATTTTCTGTAATATCCTCAAACATACTGATAATAAAAGTTTGTTGGTTATTACGAACAATAGAACTATTTTGATTAATCCATAAGCTGTGTTGACCGCGCCGCAAATAGCGTTTAGTGATGGTATAACTTGCTTGTTTTTCTGCAAGTAGTGCTTGTAACAAAGCATGATCCTTATTTCGATCAGCAGGATGCACTAAGTCATGAATATAGGTTGCTTGTAACTCTGTGGGGGAGTAACCAAGCAGATGCTGTAATGCTTTATTACTATCAAGAATATGCCCCTCTAAATCAAGTTGAGCAATTCCCATCGCGGCTTCATTAAAAATAGTTTTAAAATGCTGGCGGCTAATTTCTAAGGCTTCAGTGGTTTTTTGGCGGGCAAGCACTTCTTGATTTAAAGTTTCATTGGCTTTAGCTAAACTATTTGTACGACTAGCGACTAACTCTTCTGCCCATTTAGCACGAAAAAGAATAAGTTGCATATATCGCAATGTACCAAAGGTGAGTATGATGCCAATGAGTAATACCGTCCATGCATAAATATGTCGAATATAAAAATGATAATTAGCTTGGTATAAATCAAATTGCCAAGGGCGTTGCCCAAAATCTAGTGGTGCTGAGAGCAAAAGCTGGACATTTTGGCTTGCATCTTCCTTAATACGGTTATACCAAGAGGGGGCGTATAAATAAGGGTTTGCAGTATTCTGAGTTTTATCAATTAACAGTAAAAAATTTTCTTTACTTTGTCTAGGAGAGCGTAATACTTGGTGAATTAATTCTTTAACAATGAATGTAATGGAAATAAATCCACGTAATTGTCGTCCTTGCAAAGACTCGGGGATATAATGACGATAAACAGGCAATATTAAACGAAACCCTAATTGTTTGCCTCGGTGTGTAGTAATGGGGGTGGCTTCACTGGCCGTAATATGCGCATAGTGATTGGCTTGTTGGAAAAGCGTGCTAAAAGATTTTTCGCTATTTAAATCAAATCCTCGTTGATTTTTACGTTGCTCAAAGGGGGCTATAAAAGTAATAGGGTAATGCTGTTGACTTACTGCAATTGGCTCAGGTTCCCCTGTTTTTGAATAATGCCACATATCAATAGGGCTATCGATAGTTTTAGGGGTTACAGATTTAATCCACTCTACCGCATAAATAGTAGGATAATCATGTAAATAAGGGGTAATAAATAAATTAAAATCTTCTTGATTTATATCATCACTTACATTAAACAAACCTTGTAATGAATATAGAATTTGTTTGAAAGCAACAAAATCTTTTTGTAAAGCTCGTACATACCCATCTATTTGTCTTTGTTGTGTATGAATAAAACGCTCATATTCCCACTGCTTGACATAAAAAAATGCGCTGACTGATAAAGTCAAGCCAATACACACAACAAATAGAATAGATAGATCAACTTTATTTTTAAGTATTTTTAATATCATTAGACATCTATCTGTATTAAATCTATTTTTATCATGAGAAGTATTTTTTAAAGTATAGAAGTATTAAGTACTAGAATAGTATGAGTATGTATTGAATTTATATAAGGTATAAAACAACACAATAACTACAAGCATAACAATTAAGGGTACATACTATAAAAATAGGTATAGTATCTTTATTATTACTATTCTTCATAAATATTAAAAATAACAGGCTTGCTATTGCCTATTTATATCATTATAAGGTGAGAAAAGAATAAGCTAAATGCTATTTTTTACAAAGAATAGTGTTAAGATAAATATACAATAAGGTAATTTTAGTATAAATGTCATTAATTATTATTAATTTTATACGATAAGTTGATAGTTTGTTACTTTCTTTAATTCTTTCTATTTTACAGAACAACAACTTTGTCATCCTTGATTAAAATAAGTATAGGTAAAAACATACTAAAATAGTATGTATAGAAAAATGTTACTAAAACATTTAAAAATATACTTGATATATTGGCTATTCAAAATAAAGAAATGGTATAAATAATCTATTTTTTATCTGATCTCTTCCTCATTATAAAGTAAAAAATGGTATGCTTGTCTTATCAAGCTTTACATCTGGTTTATAATTCCCTGTGCAGATTTTAAGATAACATGCATCAGGCTAAAATGCCCTTTTATATGGTTGGCATGGTTTATTGGTTGACTCATGGAATATGTACGTACCCTTTTACTTGAAGAAAATGTTAAAGATTATTTATCTGTACGACAACGATTAGATGAACAAACAAATCGTTTAGCTATTTCATGGGCACCTAATTTTGATACGGCATATCGCCTTATTAAACAAAATACCTATGATATTTTTCTTATTACTTATACTTCAAATAGTAAAAATCAGCATAAATTTCTAACATGGCTTTATACTCACATTAATGATCCTATTATTTTATTAACAGAAAGTGAAATACCTGTTGAAGCTATTTATTTAGATAAATATAAAACTGATTATATGCAAAAATCAAGCTTGACATGGAGTCAACTTGAACACAGTATTTTATGTCTTAGTACCTTAATTGAGTCCCATCAAGCAGAACAAAAATACCAAACAGTTTTTGAGAATGCTCATGAATTTATGGGGCTTGTTAAGCCAAATGGTACGATTATAGAAATCAATCAAACCGCTTTATCTTTATCAAGTAGCCACCCTGATGAACTAATAGGACGCCCTCTATGGGAAACCCCATGGGCGTATCATGCTCCCCATACACAAGCTGAATTTAAAGCAGCTGTTGCAACTGCTGCACGGGGGGAAGTGATCAGCTATGAAATAGAAATATCTAATCATGCAGGGGAGACTGTGACCCTTGATTTTGTATTAACCCCTATTTTAGATTCAAATGGAGATGTGAAAGTATTGCTTGCTGAAGGGCATAATCTCAGTGATCGCAAACATATTGAAGAACAGCTACGTCATGCCACTTTACACGATCCCCTTACTAATTTACCCAACCGTCACTTATTTATAGAGTATTTAGAGCGAGCCTTAGAACGGGCTGAGACAGAAGGCAATTACCAACTTGCCGTTATTTTTCTCGATATTGATCGATTTAAACTTATTAATGCCAGTTTAGGGCATGATATGGGGGATTGGTTATTGATGGAAATTGCACAACGTATTGATAGCTGTCTTAAAAAAGGCACCATACTTGCTCGTTCAGGGGGGGATGAATTTCTAATTCTGTTAGAAAATATTCTTGATTTAACGGAAGCCACAGAATTAGCAGATAAAATTAATCATGAATTAGGGCAAATCTTTTTATTAGATGGCTATGAAGTGGTAACATCTGCCAGTATTGGTATTGCTTATTGCGATGAAAAAGAGTGTAGCACTGACTTATTACGTGATGCAGATACAGCAATGTACCGTGCTAAAGCAATGGGGCGATCCTGTGCTGCCGTTTTTCACAGTAAAATGCATAACCAAGCTTTATCCCGCTTAGAAATTGAAACCGATTTATATCGTGGTATTGAGCAAGATGATTTTATCTTATTTTTCCAACCCCAAATTGATTTACACACTGAAGAATTAATGGGAATGGAAGCCCTTATCCGTTTTAATCACCCTACAAAAGGTTTAATCTCTCCTGCACATTTTATCCCCATTCTAGAAGATACAGGTATTATTTTAGAGATTGGGGAGTGGATTATTAACCGCGCCTGTCGGCAGTTTAAACAATTTTTAAGTGAAGGGCTTAATTTAAAACGTATTTCTGTCAATCTCTCTGCCCATCAATTTCGCAATCATCACCTGCCTGATATTGTTGCGGATGCTTTACGTGATACGCAAATGTCTAGTGAATGCCTAGAACTAGAGCTCACAGAAAGTTTATTATTAGAAGATACAGCAACCACCACAGCTATCTTAAAACAGTTTAAAGATATGGGAATACGTGTCACTATTGATGATTTTGGAACAGGTTACGCGTCTTTTAGTTACCTAAAACGTTTTCCTGTTGACTGTTTAAAAATAGATAAATCCTTTATTCATGGGATTATTACTTGCCCAGAAGATGCTGCGATTACAGTTGCCACTATTGATATGGCACATGCTTTAGGTTTAGAAGTCATTGCTGAAGGTGTAGAAACCATTGATCAACTTGAATTTTTACGTGATCATGGCTGTGATTATACCCAAGGTTTTTTATATTCTCCCCCACTGGAATATTTTGACTTTTTAGAATGGACACGTAAATATACCCAAATGATGGAACACAACCAGTTATTAAATAAATGATGCATGAAAAACCCCCTCTTTTATCTGTGCAAGACCTGTCTGTAAAATTTGGACAGCAGCACAGCCATACAAATACTGTTGTACAACGCCTTAGTTTTGATATTCATGAAGGTGAAAAACTCGCCCTAGTTGGGGAATCAGGATCAGGTAAATCTGTGACTGCTTTATCTATTCTACGCTTACATGATGCTACACAAGTACAGTACCCTACGGGTAAAATCATGTTTGCAGGCAATGATTTATTACATTTAGCAGATAAACCATTACGCCGTATTCGTGGGCGTGATATTAGTATGATATTTCAAGAGCCTATGACCTCTTTGAACCCCGTATACACCATTGGGGATCAGTTGATTGAACCCTTAGTACTACATGAAAACCTAACTAAAAAGGCAGCCAAAGCCCGTGCAATAGAGTTACTTGCCCTAACAGGTATTCCCTCTCCTGCACAGCGGTTTAATGATTATCCGCATATGCTCTCAGGGGGACAACGTCAACGTGTGATGATAGCCATGGCACTGACCTGTAAACCTAAATTACTGATTGCGGATGAACCCACCACAGCCCTTGATGTCACTATTCAGTTACAAATTTTAGAACTCTTAGAACAAATGCAGCAAGAATTTAACATGGCTGTGTTGATGATCACCCATGATTTAAATTTAGTACGTCGTTTTGCTGATAATATTTGTGTGATGCAACAAGGGCGGTTAGTTGAAAAAGCCCCTGTCACTCAATTATTTGAACAACCTGAACATCCATATACCCAACATTTACTAAGCAGTCAGCCGAAAAAAATGCTCACTGATGAAGATTTACAGCGTGTTGAAGCAGCCCCTGTTTTATTAGAAGGGGATAATATTCAATGCCATTTTCCATTGAAAACAGGGTTTTTCTTTAAACGTACTGAGCAAGTATTAAAAGCAGTAGATAATGCCAGTTTACAGTTACGCGCTGGGGAAACACTAGGTATTGTTGGCGAATCAGGATCAGGTAAAACAACTTTAGGGATGTGTTTACTGCGTTTACAAGCTTGCCAAGGGGCAATCAGCTTTAATGAACATCGCCTAGATGAGCTGAAACCTAGCGCATTACGCACCTTGCGCCGTCATTTTCAAGTGGTTTTTCAAGACCCTTATTCCTCTTTATCACCACGTATGACCGTGGCGCAAATTATTGGGGAAGGCTTAGAAATTCACTTTCCAGCACTCAGTAAAGCGGAACGCCATAGTCGTATTCTCACCATCATGGAAGAAGTGGGTTTAGATGAAAGTATGTTATCCCGCTACCCACATGAATTTTCAGGAGGGCAGCGACAACGTATTGCTATTGCACGTGCGGTTATTTTAGAGCCACAATTGATTTTGCTAGATGAGCCAACAAGTGCGCTTGATGTCTCAGTACAAAAACAAGTATTAGAATTACTATACCGCTTGCAACGCACGCATAATATTAGTTATTTGTTTATCAGTCATGATTTAAAAGTAATTCATGCCATGTCACACCGTATTATTGTTATGCGCCATGGTGAATTTATTGAATCAGGGGAAACGGAAATGGTATTTAATACTCCTAAAGAAGACTATACCCGTGATTTACTACACGCCTCTTTATTTAGCAGTTCAGAACAAATAATAAATTGACATAAGGTATTTCTATTGAGGCAGCAAAGCCCAATGTGACATACTTAACTTGTGCTAGGTGGTGGCTCCTGTTGAGCTAAATAGTCTTTTAATATATCTAAGGTTTCAATCTCAACAGGTGCAGAATCATTACGCTGTTTTAGTTCAGTACGTAAGGTTTTAAAGTGTGTATACACGGTTTGGGCGCATGTTTTTAACACTTCATTTACACTGGTTTCCTGTGTACAAATGCCCAATTTATGATGCAATAAACTAGCGGCCGCTAACTTAACAGCCAACTCTAATAAATTTAAAGCATCTTTATCATTACGTAACTCTGTAGATAAATAGATAAATTGTTGGTGTACGGCTTGATAGCAGTCATCAAAGCGACTATTTGCCTGTGTTGCTAACTCTGTTGCTAATGCAATCAATTGATAAGCGTGATGTTCTAATACATTTTGTTCAATCATAAATAGGCTACTGTAAAATTTTAATTCACTAAATTTAAAAAACGTGCTTACAGGGTAGGCGAAATAGGTTTAAAAAATCAAATTTCTGTACACTAAAATCGCTTTATTGGTTCACTAATCTTACTGTATAAGGCTCTACTATTTTGTCGTAAACGTACAAACACCATCCCAATCTTCAGGGGGGGGAGTTTTTAAAATACGTTCTAAACGCTCTAAATATAATTGATAAACATAACATGTAGGCTGTTGTTGAGCTAAATCAGTCAGCAAGTTGTGGGCAGTATCCCAATCACGCTGGTGATAGTGTGTAAGGGCATTATGATAGGTTTGTAATTCGTTGAGTATTTCAGTATCAAGCTGTGCACTGATGCCAATAGGTTCAAAAATGGTGACAGGTGTATCTTTTCCTTTCACACGTACTCGATCTAACTCACGGCATGACCATGCTGGGATTTGTGCACGTGTATATTCACTAATAATCAATTGCACTTGATATTGTTTAGTTAGCCCTTCTAAACGTGAACCGAGATTAACCGCATCTCCTAATACAGTATAAGCCATCCGAAATTCAGAGCCCATATTACCCACGCTCATCATCCCTGTATTAATCCCAATCCCAATATCAATATGTGGCCAATTACGTGCTTTAAAGTTAGCTTGTAATACTTTAAGCTCATCTAACATGGATATAGCGGCTAATACCGCTTTTTCAGCATGATCAGGTGCAGTCACAGGCGCACCCCAAAATGCCATGATGGCATCCCCCATATATTTATCAATTGTCCCCCGTTCATTGTGAATAACTTGGGTCATTGGGGTTAAAAATTCATTCATTAAAGCAGATAAGCTTTTAGAATCTAAACCTTCTGATATAGTGGTAAAACCTCGTACATCAGAAAAGAGAACCGTCAATTCACGACTTTCTGCCTCTGCTGAAAAGGTTTTACTTAAATCAGTATTCATTTCATCTACAATTTCTGGCGGAATATATTGCCCAAAGAGTTTATTTAGTTTGGTTTTTTTATAGGATTCTTGAATAAAACCGTATGACATATTAAAAATAAATAATGCCATGATAAGTAATAATGTGGCTGTCAGCGGATAAACTATTTGTAGTATATTCCATGCATAAAAATTACTGACAATAATACTGAGTACAATACCAAGTGTGAGAGTTGTCGCCCATTTTGGTGAAAATAAAGGGATGATAAATATCATAATAATACTGGTAGTGAGTAAAAAGAGTAGCTCAAAAAATTTTAACTCTGGGGGGGTAGCAAGAATACGCCCTTCTAACATACTAGAAAGTACATTGGCATGAATTTCTACCCCAGGGAAAATACGCCCAACAGGTGTGGCACGTAAATCAAGCAAGCCTTGTGCAGTGGTACCTAGAAAAACATATTTATCATATAGAACAGATTTATCAATGGTACCATTAATTACATCAACAGCAGAAAGATAGGTAAAACTCCCTGCTGTTCCACGATAGGGGACATTCATTTGTAAAGCTTGATCGACAGGGAAGTAATAACGCCCTACATGTAAACCCAATACAGGAGAGGGGCTGAAGGCAGAATATTCATCATTAAAGGCAAGCTCAGTATATTCAGCCCCTACAATATAGCGCAACATAGTTAAGGGCAAAGCTTCATATAAACGGCTATCATAGCCATATAATAACGGTATACGACGTACCACCCCATCACTGTCTGTTGAGGAGTTAAAGTGTCCTGAATCCAGTGCATTTTTTTGTAAGGGGGCTAAGTTTGCAATATAACCATAAGCAGCTAAATGAAAAATACCATTATCTTCAACCGTTTCTTGGTTAAAAGCATGATAGCCCAGTTTACCAATTTCAATTTGTTTACCTGCTCTTGTTTTAGCATCTGCTTCATCATTGGTAAAAATATAACCTAACACCACCCGCCGATTTTTTAAGCTCTGGGCAAAACGTTCATCATAATTAAGCTGAGGACGCAATTTTTCCAATATGTCATGATAATGTGGTATATCTTTTAATTCATTTTTAGCCAATTTCTCTAGTTCTTGCAGTCCAGAGCTTTGATCTGCCTCAGAGAAAACCATGTCTATACCTAAAATATTAATTTTATAATGATCAAATAATTGATCCATTAATTGACTCATCACCGCCCGATTCCACGGCCAATGCCCAATTTGATTTAAACTTTTTTCATCTACATCAATAATAACAATCTGCTTATCATCACTATTAGGCATAAAATAGCTTAAACGATAGTCATAAGCGTAGTTCTCTAATGTTTGAATAAATGTTTGTGGCATTAACTGTAGGTGATGAGCAACAAAATACCCTGTAATAACTAAACTAAGTAAAATACGTATAAAGTGATTTTTTAAATAATGCATCGTTTTTTCTATATAATATACAAGTAAATAGGGAGAAAGATATTCTTAAAGCATAGTACGAAATAGAAGTGTACTGTAGAAGCTAATTTAATATAGTCACTTATGAGTTACACAGTTGAAATTAAAATATCAGAAAATTCAATTGTTTATAAATTTCACTGTGTTCTTCTATGCTAATAAAATCAAGAAGTTAAAAACCAGCTGAGTAACTTCTAGTCACTATAGAATAGGCTTTACTACATGGTTATAAGTGGTGTCATAAACACAACATAAGACCACTAAAATATACAATATATTACCTATTTTAAAAAAATAATACTTATGTCTCTGGTTATATATATTAAATGAGTTTTGCTGATGAATAAATAAAACTTAACACCATCAGCAAAACTTGATTTATATAAAAATAACTTACTGCTCCACTAATTTACTGGCACGATTATGTGCTTCTTGAGTACAACTTTTATCTTGCATTCCCTTACACGCTAAACCAATGACAATAAAATTACGTAGCTGTAATTTTTGATTACTCACGGCAAAAGTATTTGATTTTGCTGCTAAACTCGCCGCTTTGTCCCAATCTTTTTGACGGAGACGTACCCCCGCTAAATTATGCCACAATACGGCATTAGAGGGGGCAATACGTAATGCACGTTCTAATAATGCGGCGGCTTGTTCATATTCATTTTTTTCAAAATGTGTTTTTGATTGCTCTAATAAGGCAATGACCGCTGTGGGGACATTTGTCTCTTCTGCCTGTGCAGAAGTATAGCTACTCAGAAATAAGGCAGATAAACAAAATAATATAAAAGAGAAAATACGGTGTCTCATTATGATCGGTTACCATTCTATAAAAATATATGAAATACGATAGGTGCTGTCCTGATCATAATATATTTACCTATTCACTGTCTTTTTTTCTCTTTATTATAGATAAAAAAATAGAACCTGAGTTGAGGTGAAATTTTTTATCTAAAAATAGAACCGCATATAACAGGCTCTATATATTTTATTTTTATGTGTGCTATTTTACTTAATACATCGCATTAAATTCGTCAGTGAAAAAGAATTTTTCTTCACCAAAAGCAGGTACCAAGTGATCTAACCACATGGCATTTTCATCATATTTTGCAAAAAATGGACGTTGTACCCAATCAGGGTTACGTGCTTGAATAAAACGTAGGGCGATGACTTTTTCACCGTTAATTTCTGTTACCCCTTGAATTTCTACTTTCCCCGGTGCGGCACTCATAGAAGGCCCTCGGGCAGTACGTCCTAAACCTGATACTTGTTTCATTGCATCACGGTAAATTTCCCATGCTTTCACCAATGGTAGTTCAAAGTAGTTTTTTGCCCCTGTATCACGTTCCACAAACATATAATAAGGGTAAATACCCAAATTAACTTGTTTTTTCCACATCTCAGCCCACACGTCAGCATCATCATTAATATGTGCAATAAGTGGAGATTGGCTGCGTAAAATAGCCCCTGTATCACGTAAACGTCGAATGGCTTCGTGTACGATAGGTGGATTCAATTCTTGATGGTGGTTAAAATGTGTCATCAATGCAACATGTTTACCTGCTTGAGAAAGGCGATCTAAAAGATCTAATAACTCTTCTGCATCGTCATCACTCACAAAACGTTGAGGCCAGAAAGATAAAGCTTTAGTCCCAATACGAATATTTTGAATATGAGCAAGGCGGGGGCTTAATAAAGGCTCAAGATAGGCTTTTAAATGTTTTGTTTTCATCACCATCGGATCACCCCCTGTAATCAGTAGATCGCTGACTTCATGGTGTGCTTCTAAATATTGATGTAATTTATCTGCTTCATTACTTGCAAAACGCAGGGCTTTATCCCCAACAAATTGTGCCCAACGGAAGCAAAATGTACAGTAACTGTGACAGGTTTGTCCTTGGCTTGGGAAAAATAAAACCGTTTCTTTATATTTATGCTGTACCCCTGCTAAACGCTCTTCATTAAGCATTGGCACATTCATTTCTTGCTGCCCTGCTGGATGTGGGTTGAGTTCTGCACGAATTTCACTAGCAAGTTGCTGAATAACTTTACGTTCAGGTGCAGTTCTCATTAGAGCTGCCATACGCTCAAACTGATCAGGTAATAACATCCCTGGTTGTGGAAAAGTCAGTTGGAAGACAGGATCATTAGGAACATTATCCCAATCAATTAACTCGTTGATCACATACTCATTGACACGGAAAGGTAAAATATTTGCCACAACCCGCATATTAAAACGCTGTTCTTCAGATAAATGTTGAATCTGCTGGATGTTATCAAATTGTCGTTCTGTAAAAACCTTAATTTTTTTAAAGGCACTGAATTCATGATTAATTTCATCAGCAATATTTTTCATCAATAAACCCTTTTTAATTCATTGTAAAGTAACGTTAAATAAAATTTAAAATAATGAGTCATTACAACGCTTCATCAATATTAAAAATTCTATAAAAATATATTTTCATACCAATAAGAAATCACTCTAAAACCATCCATATTTTAGAATTATTTATTATAGGTATTTTTTATTATCTATTGATTTTAAATAATTAGAGTGATGCAGTTATATTTTTAATCATAAATAATAAACTGTATCGTAAGGGACAGTACATATATGGTCATAGTACTAAGAGCAGATTAGTATACGGCGTTTATAATGAATATCATACTATTAGGTAAATAAGAATTCTTCTATTTTAGCTGAAAACATGGTATTAGGTAGAGATTTTATAAATTTTATATAAAAATGATACAAATTATTTCATTATAGTGATTAGAATCAAAAAATTATTAATGCCTATTTTATCATAAGATAAACAAGATAAAACTTTAGTGTGCAAGAAATAGTATAAATAATGCTTATGACATTGATGTACTAGGACAGTTTAATGATTAATATAACATATTTTGTTTTTATCAATATAAATGCATGATATAAATCATGGCTATTTGGTGCTTAAAATAATTAATAACCGATTAATTGATAACTTTATATTTTATAAGCAAGCAAAAAGGTAAAGAAATCGACTACAAATAGCTTTTATATTATACTGCACCAGCAGATAATCAGGTTGAAAAAATACAGCTAACTTCTCCTTGAAAGTACTATTATATTATTGATAGTAGCTTGTTTTTATCAAAATACCTTAGCCCTCCCATTTCTCACACAATGATGTATAAAACACCATGACCCAAGCGATTCCTAAAGTTGGTTTTGTTTCTCTCGGCTGTCCAAAAGCCACTGTTGATTCTGAACGTATTTTGACGCGATTACGTGCAGAGGGGTATTTAATCAGCCCTAACTATGAAGATGCTCACCTTGTTATTGTTAATACCTGCGGGTTTATTGATGAAGCTGTGGAAGAATCACTAGATGCCATTGGTGAAGCTTTATTTGAAAATGGTAAAGTAGTGGTCACAGGCTGTTTAGGGGCAAAAGAAGGGGTGATTAAAGCGGCTCATCCGCAAGTGCTTGCCGTCACAGGCCCTGACTCATTAGATGAGGTAATGAGTGCGATTCATGCAGAACTCCCACCTGAACATGACCCACATGTTGATCTTGTTCCACCAGGAGGGATCAAGCTCACCCCACGTCATTATGCTTATGTGAAAATAGCAGAAGGCTGTAATCAACGCTGTAGCTTTTGTATTATCCCTTCTATGCGCGGTCGTCTAAATAGTCGCCCTATTGGTGAAGTATTAGAAGAGTCTAGCCGCCTTGTGGGAGCTGGGGTAAAAGAATTATTAGTGGTGTCTCAAGATACCGCTGCTTATGGGGTGGATACAAAATATCGTTTAGATATGTGGCAAGGTCGTCCTCTTAAAACGCGTATTCATACCTTAGCGGAGCAATTAGGAAAACTTGATGCATGGGTACGTTTACATTATATCTACCCTTATCCTCATGTGGATGAGTTGGTGCAATTAATGGCAGATGGTTTAATCTTGCCTTACTTAGATGTACCTTTGCAACATGCCAGCCCCCGTATTTTAAAAACCATGCGCCGTCCTGCGGACAGTGAAAACATGTTACGACGTATTGAAAAATGGCGTTCAATCTGTCCTGATTTAACATTGCGCAGTACTTTTATTGTTGGTTTTCCTGATGAAACAGAGGAAGATTTTGCTCAATTATTAAACTTTATTAAAGAAGCAGAATTGGATCGTGTTGGGGCATTTGCTTATTCTCCTGTAGAGGGCGCGACAGCAAATGATTTACCCAACCCTATTTCGCCTGAAGTACAAGAAGCACGTTTAGAAGAATTTATGGCTGTACAGAGTGAAATCAGTGCGAAGAAATTACAGCAGCGTATTGGTGAAAAAGTGACGGTTCTTGTTGATGAGATCACTCCTGAGGCCATTTATACCCGCAGTCATGCCGAGGCACCTGAAGTCGACGGCGCAATCATTATTGAGCTAGAAGAAAATGAAGATTTAGGGGTTAATGAGGGTGAATTTATTGAAGTGAAAATTATAGATGCTGATGAGCATGATAGTTTTGCGGAACCTATTTTTGCTGAAGCCTAATGTAGTTTTGATTAGTCAATGACTTTTTATAGGTACTGATAGTTTATCAATCAGTACCTTTTCCAATATCATGAATAGCTATTAATAGATCACCCTCTTTTGTATAATTTAGGTGCTAAATAGCAAGATTACCTTCATAGGCTTTTGAATGAATTAAACTGCTATCTATAACAACATGATTTAGTACATCATACATAACAGAAGCAACGCCAGTACAATATTTCCTTGTTACGTCACCATATTGATTAGAATACTGAATTTCATCAAATTCTTGTATTGT
>Ga0193950_1000058_pt1 | contig 37545 bp, 30 predicted proteins | sample BB_1_MG_FD_144485 | JGI IMG/M metagenome (GOLD analysis project Ga0193950, IMG submission 144485) | Microbial mat bacterial communities from the Broadkill River, Lewes, Delaware, United States - BB_1_MG | ecosystem: Environmental > Aquatic > Freshwater > River > Microbial mats | place: USA...
TTGGACGCTTCGGTCACCTCCGGGCCGTAGGCCGAGATCTCATCCTGTACTGCCTGCGGCCACTCAGAGGGAATATCGTAGTTATGGATGGCAACGGTGATCTCCATACCCGGTGCCAGGTGGTCCCCCAACACCTCGGTGATCCGCGCCTGCCCCAGCTCACGTTTACCCGGCTGGCGGACGATCTCAGCCACAACCAGCTGGCCATCCTCGTAAGCCGGGCCACCGTCATTGGCCACCACGGCCAGCTCCTGAGTAATGCGCTGGTTTTCCGGTACCAGGTAGCCAAAGCCACCCCGGCTCTGGAAGCGCCCCACCAGTTTATGAGTGCCACGCTCCAGTACGTCCACCAGCTTGCCTTCACGGCGGCCTTTATGGTCCTTGCCTGCCTCCTGAACCAGCACCCGATCACCATCGTACACCTGGCGCATCTGACGCGGGCTGATAAACAGATCACTGCCACCATCGTCCGGCTTAACAAAGCCAAACCCATCCCGGTGACCAATCACCCGCCCCTTGATCAGCCCCATATGCTCAATCAGGCCAAACTGGTTTTTCCGGTTACTGATCAGCTGGCCATCACGGCACATCGCTTTTAGCCGGAACAGCACCGCTTCGCGGGCTTCTTCTTCAAATACCTGCATGGCATCGCACACCGCCGGATGCACCAGCGGCTTCCCCTGTTCAGTCAGGGTTTGCAGGATATACTCCCGGCTGGGTACCGGGTTGCCATATTTTGCTTTCTCACGGGCGGAGAACGGATCCAGGTCCGTCCAGTGCTCAGTACGATCGTGTTCTGTCATGGTACCTTCCAGGTAAAATCACCAGAGCCTGTTATACGTTACCCTGGCACAGTGCAGGTTACATCACCCGCCTGTAGCGCCTGCAGGAACAGCTTGGCCGGTTGTTCCGGCTGGAGTGGACGGCTGAGTCTGGAGGCACGATAGTGTTCGTTAAAAATATCAAAATAGGCATCCAGCACCCGTGCTGAATGGGTATCACCAATCTGGTCCAGCATGGCGATCGCCACCTCGGCGGTACACAGCTGATCAGCCTCGATCTTCTTACGCAGGTGGTAACGGCTGTCCATCGCCTGCTGCAGTGAGATCACCGGCAGCCCGTCCAGGTAGCGGCTATGACGAAAGATGCGCCGCGCCTGACGCCAGGTGCCATCGGGGATAATAAACAGCGGCGTGCGGTCATCATCCTGCGCAGGCTGGCTGATCATCCGCTGCTGGTAATCCTCAGCGGGCGGAAACACGATACAGGGTGCCAGGCCTGGGTCTGCCAGCAACTCTTCCAGTCGCTGACACGGCTCGGTACGGCTCCATTCCAGCACCTCGGTGCCAGCCAGTACTTCAGCAATCAGGCGACCGGTATTGGTTGGTTTATAGAACTCTTTGCGGTGCGTCAGCAAACAGAAACGGGCCTTGCCCTGCACCTGTGTACGGAAATCACAGATACAGGTACGGTGTGTCAGCAGGCAGGATGGACAACGTTCAACGCGGGAACCGCGCGCAACAAAGGGGCGGCGGGGATGGCTGGATTCAGTGCTCATAACGGCTTAATTGATAAGTGAGCGCAAACTATACTTAAGCCTATGGCCTGCGCCAACTATTTCACCATCCACCAGGGAAAGATGACACCAATCAACGAACAATACTACTAATCCAGGTGGGTGCTAAATATTAATTACATTCGCGCCATCCCCCCTGATTTTTAACCTGGAATAGCGGTAGTATCTGCACGTGATAATTGACGGACTCTATGGATGGAACAATGCGCTCAGATAACCAGGCCGATTTTGTGATCCCGGCACGACCAGAAATACTGCTGCAACTGGCCGCTGAAATTCGTAAGGATGACCCCTGCTTCAACACCATCGCCAGCATTATGATGGGCGATGTTTCACTGTACGCCAACGTACTGGCTATTATTAACACCCCTTTTTTTGGGATGCGCGAACGAGTCACCTCAATGAACAACGCTGTCAGCCTGCTGGGGGTAAACCGGGTTTACAGCATTGTACGTATGGCTACGCTAAGAAACAGCCTGAAAACAATTGGCAGAATGGACCGATTCTGGGACAGCTCGACCGAGGTTGCGACCATCTGCGGCCATGTCCGCCGCTTCATCCCCTGCCTCAGCAAAGATGATGCCTATACCATGGGTATGATGCATGACTGCGGCATTCCCCTGATGATGAACAACTTTGACGACTACCGCAGTTTTTTTGACTCCCGTACCGGACTGGACCTGCCAGAGTTACACCAGCAGGAGCAGGAGCATTACGCTATTGATCACTTTGAGCTGAGCGGTGCTATCGCCCAGGCCTGGAATATTCCAGAGCAGATATGCCAGGCAATACGGCTACAGCCCTATGCAGAAGAGATACTGGAAAGCGGTCGCTATGACGAAACACTGTGCAACATGCTCTGCCTTCTGCTGATATCCAAAGAGTTCAGCGAAAAATTCCGCACCCTCTGGAGCGTTGATGAAGATCAGCGCCCCGTAATGCCGATGGACCCGATCCTTGAGTATCTGGGTATCTGTGACAATGACCTGGTTGATATCCGGGACGATGTATTCAGCCGCCTGGAGCTAAGTGACACCGGTATAGTGCCAGCCTGAGAAAGCCAGCTATCGTAACAGCGCCCCTAGCGACCCCTCCGGCATATAACGTACCCCGCGTGCCAGATACCCTTGCAGGGCCTGGGCGCGGTCATCCGCATCCTCATCAAGCTCAACTTCAGTGCTCAGTTTGAGATAGTGTTCCGCCATTTTTAACCGCTCAGCGCGGTTCTGCTCATTATCCCGCGCAGTTTCCAGAAACAGCTGCGTCAGGTTCAGCAACGCATGACCGTTACTGCGATCATAATCCACTGCCAGCGTAAAGTGCTTGATCGCCTGCACCAGCTTGCCCGCCAGGTACTGCTTGACCCCCTGACGGTTAACCTTATGACTCATGGCCGGGTCCTGAGTACTTTGCAACATTGCATCCACCGGCGCTGCAGAGCTCGCCTGCTGCAACATAGGCACCTGATCCCCCATCACATCCAGCCGCTCACGCTCAATATCCAGTGGTGTATCCAGATTACTGTTGTACTCCACTGCCAGGTCATTCTGTTTACGCACTTCAGCGCTGTCACCATTTACTTTGGCAACCTCAGCTTTGAGCAATGCCGACTTCACTCGCAAGCTGGCATCATGGGGAAACTTGCTGGCCGCCAGCATCAGCAGCTGATGGATAGAGTCCGTCACCGCCGAACGGTTCTGCTCATCTGTTCCTTTCATTTCCAGCCGACGAATATTGGCCAGCCTGAGAAATGGCTCTGCCGAGCGGTAACAACTGCGTCGCCCCAGCACAATCGACTTCTGATAGGCACCGCCAGCTACTTCATACTTACGATTCAACGTAGCCACCTGACCCAGCTTCATCTGCCTGGGTACTCCCATCGGTGATTTTGCAGTCGCTTCCTGCAACACATCTACAGCAGCCTCAATCTCTCCTGTACGCTCATAAACCTCCGCCAGTTTATCGTACGCTGAGATCATAAGCGGATGGCGCTGGATCAGATCCAGCAGCAGATCACGGGCAACATCATACATCTCTGATTCCAGAGAGATCGATGCCCAGGTTAATGCAACTTCTCGATCCTGCTTACGCCAGTACACCTCTTCCAGCAGTTCAACTGCTTCATGGTGCTGGTTTAACGCTGCCAGCGCCCTGGCTTTGATAATCGCAACCCGCTCATAACTATCCGCCTGAGGCGAGAAATCACGATCACAGATCAGCAGCGCCTCCTCCCACTCCTGACGATCCATCGCTTTCTGTAAAGGCCGGTAAAGTATCTTCTGCGCCAGCATCATATCCAGCCGCCGCTTAAGCTCATCCACAGAAAAAGGCTTACTGATCACTGCATCCGGATTACAGTCAATAGCCTGCAGGATCACCTCCTGAGAAGCATCGCCTGTCATAAACAGCCAGCCAACCGTCGGCTTGATTACGCCCCGGTAACCCGCTTCCTCAAGCACCTGAGCACCGCTAACCGTTTCGCTGTTACTATGACCCAACAGAATCACATCATAATTCGTCTCTTCCATCTCAATAAAAACACGGCTATTGATGGAGATAGCCTTGATGTTCTGTACACCCATGCTGCGCAGCATATACACAATCGTCGAGCGCATATTACCGCTGCTTTCAATAAGCAGAACTTTTTTCGAGGAATAATCGATAGGAGTGTCTTTTTTAACCACGCAAACGCCTTCGCATTGACCCGTTGCAGACGGCGAACCGTCCATAGTAAAGCTCCATTTGCGGCAATGGTACCGCACTATCGCACTGGCAGGTATTCCGTAAATGCAGGACAAAAAAAAGCACCGGGTGTAGGGTGAAACATCCGGTGCCAAGACAGTTCTATGCTGTAGCGCCATACTAAGAGCAAAGCGCAATCCCACCACTGATACAGATCAACCCTGCGCCGGTTGCAGTGAAATGCAGCCCGATACAGTAATCTGAAGCAGTCATGCTCCAGACAGAGCAACAGCTTCGACTTTTGCCTAACACCTGTTGCGGCGGGAATTTATTAAACTGTGGGTAACTACAAGGACAGCGTAACTATGACCACGGCGTTTATCACTCACCAGGATTGCACCTTACATAACATGGGCCCGGAACATCCAGAAAGCCCTGTACGTCTGGCTGCTATTCGCAAAGTACTGGAAAAGACCGGCCTGCTGCAGGAACTGGAGCAGATTGAGTCCGTTCACATCATGCCTGAGCAGATCCAGCTGGCCCACGCCAAACTGCATCAGAAACGACTGGAGATGAAGCTCCCCGAAAAAGGCGTTGTCTATACGGACGAAGACACCGCCCTGTGCCCTGACTCACTGCATGCCGCCAGCCTGGCCGCAGGCTCCACCATCCTGGCCGTAAACCGGGTATTGAGCGGCAAGGTCGATAACGCCTTCTGTGCCGTCCGCCCTCCGGGCCATCATGCTGAGCACAATATCCCGATGGGGTTCTGTTTCTATAACAACGTGGCGATCGCCGCGATGCATGCTTTGCAGCAGCCCGATATCAACCGTGTTGCGATCATCGATTTCGATGTGCATCACGGCAATGGCACCGTGGATATTTTCAAAGATCTGCCCGAGGTGATGGTGTGCTCGACTTTCCAGCACCCATTCTATCCCGAGCGCTACAGTGACATCCGCCGTGACAACATCATCAACTGTCCGATGGAAGCCAACAGTGACGGCATGCTGTTCCGTAAGCTGATCGAAACCCGCGTAGTGCCAGCCCTGCAGCAGCACCGCCCGGATATGATCTTTATCTCGGCCGGTTTCGATGCCCACAAAGAAGACCCGATGGCTGATATCAACCTGACGGAAGACGATTTCCGCTGGGTCACTCAGGTGTTGCTGGATATCGCCCAGAGCAGCTGTAAAGGCCGCCTGGTATCCGTGCTCGAAGGGGGCTATAACCCGGTCTCACTGGCGTTCAGTGTACAGGCGCATATGGAAGTACTGGCCGGGCATTAAACAGCTTACTGAGGCATAACGAAACACCCCGTTATTCTGAGAATAGCGGGGTGTTTTTGTATCCGCGCCTCAGCAACCCAGCCCAGCTCACAGACACAAAAAAGCCGCCCGAAGGCGGCTTTTTCAATCATGCTGTCGGCTTAGCCAACAAACTTGATCATCACACCAGCCGCAACCGCAGAGCCGATTACGCCGGCCACGTTCGGGCCCATTGCGTGCATCAGCAGGAAGTTCTGCGGGTTAGCTTCAAGACCCAGCTTGTTAGAAACACGTGCCGCCATCGGTACCGCAGATACACCGGCAGAGCCGATCAGCGGGTTGATAGCATTACCGCCTTCCATCTTGTTCATGAACTTAGCCATCATGACACCACAAGCAGTACCAATACCGAAGGCAACAACACCCAGGATCAGAATGCCCAGCGTCTCTACGTCCAGGAACTTGTCCGCAGACAGCTTGGAACCAACAGACAGGCCCAGGAAGATGGTTACGATGTTGATCAGCGCGTTCTGAGCCGTATCGCTCAGACGGTCAACCACACCACATTCACGCATCAGGTTACCGAAACAGAACATACCCAGCAGTGGTGCAGCATCCGGCAGCAGCAATGCAACCAGGATCAGCAGCAGAATCGGGAACATGATCTTCTCGTTCTTGCTGATATGACGCAGCTGAACCATGGAGATTTTACGCTCCGCTTCAGTGGTCAGTGCACGCATGATCGGCGGCTGAATCATTGGTACCAGCGCCATGTAGGAGTAAGCCGCTACCGCAATTGCACCCAGCAACTGTGGCGCCAGCAGGCTCGCTACGTAGATCGCTGTCGGACCATCAGCACCACCGATGATACCGATCGCAGCAGCATCCTGGATACTGAAGTCCATGATACCCAGCATGCTCAGTGTTACCGCACCCAGTACAGTAGCAAAGATACCAAACTGAGCGGCAGCACCCAGGAACAGCGTCTTCGGGTTCGCCAGCAGCGGACCAAAGTCTGTCATGGCACCTACACCCATGAAGATCAGCAGCGGTGCAGCACCAGAAGCGATCGCAACGGTATAGAAGTTGTACAGCATACCATTGGAGTAACCACTGTCGTGCGCCACATTGATGGCTGCATCATGCGCCGCAGCGCTTGCGCCGTGGTATGCATGCAGAACGTCATGTGGGTCCGTGGACACCAGGCCCAGTGCTTTCGCCATCGCCTGCATTACTTCAGGCTGGGCAAAATGCACGGCGTTTTCTACCGCAGAAAAAGCCAGACCCGCTTCAGGAATGTTGGCCATAATGCCACCAAAACCGATTGGGACCAGCAGCAGCGGCTCAAAGTTTTTCCGGATCGCCAAAAACAGCAGCAGCAGGCCAACGACGATCATCGTCAGCTGACCAAACTGCATGTTGTAGATGCCAGATGCTTGCCAGAGTTCTAGCAGTTTATCCATGCTCAGTGACCCTTATGCCAGCGTCAGCAGGCTGTCGCCTACCTGTACCGAATCACCTTCTTTAACATCGACGCTGGCAACTGTACCGGCGCGTGCTGCACGGATCTCAGTTTCCATCTTCATCGCTTCCAGGATTACCAGCACGTCGCCTTCCTGAACAGCCTGACCAGCAGCCACCTGTACTTTCCAGATGTTACCCGCCAGTGGTGCAGGTACAGACTCAGCTGCGCCAGCAGGGGCAGCAGCTGGTGCCGCAGCAGCAGGGGCAGCAGCCGGTGCAACCGCAGAGATATCACCACCTTCAGTTACCTGAACCACGTAGTTCTGGCCGTTAACAGTGATTGTGTAAACTTCTGGGCCAGTTTTCTTAGGTGCAGCCATGGCTTGTGCGTCCTCCAGAGTCGGTGCAGGTTCAAATGCATCAGGGTTGTTACGGTTTTCCAGGAATTTCAGCCCGATCTGCGGGAACAGAGCGTAGGTCAGAACGTCATCAATCTCGTTCTCACCAGCAGTCAGGCTGACGCCCTTCTCTTTTGCCAGTTCACGCAGTTCAGCAACCAGCTTGTCCATTTCAGGCTCCAGCTGATCAGCCGGACGGCAGGTAATCGCTTCACCACCATCCAGTACGCGGGCCTGCAGTTCAGCGTTATAAGGCGCAGGCGCTGCACCGTATTCGCCTTTCAGGATACCCTGTACTTCTTTAGAGATAGTCTTGTAACGCTCGCCCATCAGGACGTTGATCACCGCCTGAGTACCCACAATCTGTGATGTTGGCGTTACCAGTGGGATCAGACCCAGATCTTCACGTACCCGTGGGATCTCAGCCAGTACCTCATCAAATTTGTCTGCCGCGCCCTGTTGTTTCAGCTGGCTTTCCATGTTGGTCAGCATGCCACCAGGCACCTGAGCCACCAGGATACGGGAGTCCGTACCACGCAGAGAACCTTCGAAGCCTGCATACTTCTTCCGTACTTCACGGAAGTAAGCCGCAATCTCTTCCAGCTGATTCAGATCCAGACCGGTGTCACGATCCGTACCCGCCAGCGCAGCAACAACGGACTCAGTCGCGGTGTGGCCGTAGGTCATGGACATGGAGGAAATTGCAGTGTCCACACGGTCAATACCGGCTTCCACAGCTTTCAGAATGGTCATATCAGACAGACCGGACGTGGCATGGGCGTGCAGCTGCACTTCCAGGTCAGTCTGCGCTTTCAGACGGGATACCAGATCAAACGCATCGTACGGCGTCAGGATGCCTGACATGTCCTTGATGGCGATAGATTCTGCACCCAGCTCTTCCAGCTGCTTGGCGTAGTCCACCCAGTTTTCAATGGTGTGAACTTCACTCTTCGTGTAGGAGATCGTGCCCTGTGCGTGTTTACCGGTTGCCTTAACCGCTTTGATAGCACGGTCCAGGTTACGTGGGTCGTTCATCGCATCGAAGATACGGAACACGTCAACACCGTTTTTGGCAGCACGCTCTACGAACTTGTCTACCACATCATCGGCGTAATGACGGTAACCCAGCAGGTTCTGACCACGCAGCAGCATCTGCTGACGGGTGTTCGGCATTGCCTGCTTCAGCAGACGAATACGTTCCCACGGGTCTTCACCGATGAAACGGATACAGGAATCAAACGTCGCACCGCCCCAGCTTTCCAGGGACCAGAAGCCAACTTTATCCAGCTTCTCGGCGATCGGTAGCATATCTTCGACGCGCATACGGGTTGCGAACAGGGACTGATGAGCGTCCCGGAGTACGACATCCGTAATGCCCAGAGGTTTCTTTACGTCGGACATGGGTAATGGCCTTCTGTCAATTTATGCAAATTATTCGTTGTTATATCCGCGAGCTGTTATTCAGGAGCGGAACTTGTGTACCGCTGCAGTCATAACTGCGATCAGCTCGTCATTGTTTCCTGCCGGTGCAGCAGCGGGCTTCGCTGCAGGCTTCGGTGCTGCGGCTGGGGCCGCATCCGGAGCGTATTTAGTTACCAGTGAAGACATGCCACGGGTGGTAAATACCAACAGCGTCAGGAAGACGAAGACAAATCCCATACCGAAGACCATCAGGGTCAAGCCTTCTGAGAGGAGATTTTGCATCTTGGGGCTCCTATTAATTAACAAACCTGCCCAAACCGCTTCCAACAGTCACGAACGTGACGATAAAAGTCAGCTGCAGAGGTTAAAAATGGCTCACAATTAAACCCGAAAAGACGGCGTCAGGCAATAAAACTGCCGCCGTTTTAGACTGCCACAGGGCTGAAAGCAGTAAATTGTCGACACAATCTTGCCCTGAGACAACTTTACCAGCCTGAGTATCCACAGTTTTAGTCCTGCTTTTTATTACCCAGAGCCGATGAAGCCGAACGTCAAAGTACTGACAGACTTAGCTGTCAGCACCCGGACGGTAAACTTTCACATTGCTATAACCTTTGTCCTGCAGGGTCTGCGCATGCATCTGGCTCATCACCCCTTTTTCGCAGTACAACAGGTACTCCTTCGAGTCATCCAGCGTCTCAAACGCGCTCTCCAGTTTGAAAAATGGCACCGCCAGAATTTCACAGCCCGGCAGGTTCAGCGGCTTACGCTCAGCCTCCTGTGGCGCACGCACATCGATGATGACCTGGTTATCGGACACTTTGGTCAGCGCTTCAACCTCAGCGTGGACATTCACATCTTCCACAATGTCATCAATCGAAATAACCTGCGCATTATCAAGCGCACGTTCCAGCACCTCATAATCAAAATTTGATTCTTCTTCTTCCACTTTCTCGCGCTTGGCACAAGTTGTTGGACGATCAGATATCACTCCACAGAACTCAGGCATGCCTGCTGCAAACTCATAGGCACCCATCTCTTTGGTGATATCAATGATCTGCTGCTTATCCATGGTAATCAGCGGACGCAATACCAGCGCATCGGTAGCACCGTCAATCAGTTTCAGGTTGGTCAGCGTCTGACTGGACACTTGTGCAACACACTCACCGGTCACCAGTGCTTCCACCTTCATTTTGGCCGCGACCTGTTCAGCAGCACGCATCATCATCCGCTTAAGCACCACCCCCATATGTGAGTGATTTACCGACTGCAGAATCTCACCCACAACCTCTTCAAACGGCACCGTAACGAACTTGACCCGGGCTGACGAACCATACTTCTGCCAGATATGAAGTGATACCTGTTTTACGCCAATTTCATGTGCACGCCCGCCAAGGTTGAAAAACAGGAAATGAGTTTTGCAACCACGGCGCATGGTCATATAGCTGGCAACAATAGAGTCAAAGCCGCCGGAGATCAGTGACAGCACCGCATCCTGACTTCCCACCGGGTAGCCTCCCTGACCTGCATGGCGCTGAGTCACCACAAACAGCTTGTTGTCACGTACTTCCAGATCCACATACAGCTCAGGCTTACGAACATCAACACCTGCGGACTCTGTGTGCTGCAACAGGCCACCACCCACATAACGCTCCAGCTCAATCGAGGTAAAGTCATGCTTACCCGTGCGCTTGACCCGAACCTTGAAGGTTTTGCCTTTCAGGGCCTCAGCATAAAACTGGCGCGTAAGCTGGAACACATTATCAAAGTCACCCAGTGGAAACTCTTCCACTTCAAGGAAATAGGTCAGTCCCGGCGTACACTTCATCGCCTCGATCAGCTGATCTCGAACCGCCGCATCAGTGCCACCATAGTAGACTTCTACTTTGTCCCAGTGGCCGCTAACTTTAACGTCACTGTCGATGCGCTGCAGGGTAACAGTGAGATTGGTCTGCAGGCGAGCAATCATACGCTTGCGAACTGGACGGCTTTTTACGGCGATCTCAGGGAAGATTTTTACAATGAATTTCATCGGGTCGGGTACCGGAAACGGGAAATCGAAGGGCCAAATTATACCGACTAACCGGATGAAGTAGAAAGGAAGAAGCAGGATTGTTGAACACTAAGAGGATGGCGCGCCCGAGAGGATTCGAACCTCTGACCGCCTGGTTCGTAGCCAGGTACTCTATCCAGCTGAGCTACGGGCGCTTAATAAACGGTGGAACTAGAAATCTGAAAGGATCTGAAACATGGCGCGCCCGAGAGGATTCGAACCTCTGACCGCCTGGTTCGTAGCCAGGTACTCTATCCAGCTGAGCTACGGGCGCTTAATCATGTTCAGGGTAGTGCGGGAAAATATCAGACTGTATGGCGCGCCCGAGAGGATTCGAACCTCTGACCGCCTGGTTCGTAGCCAGGTACTCTATCCAGCTGAGCTACGGGCGCATATATACAGGTAAGATACGTTCTGGAAGTGGCGCGCCCGAGAGGATTCGAACCTCTGACCGCCTGGTTCGTAGCCAGGTACTCTATCCAGCTGAGCTACGGGCGCATTCCAGAAACCGTTGTCGATGCTATGTACTTTACGTTAATGGCGCGCCCGAGAGGATTCGAACCTCTGACCGCCTGGTTCGTAGCCAGGTACTCTATCCAGCTGAGCTACGGGCGCTTAACGTGTCGTAAATGGCGGTGAGAGAGGGATTCGAACCCTCGATACCTTGCGATATACGCCCTTAGCAGGGGCGCGCCTTCAGCCACTCGGCCATCTCACCGCGACAACGGAGACGTATCTTAATGATCTGAGATCAGATTGCAATGCTTTTACAAAAGTATTTTATTCTTCTGCATCTCCAGCAGCTTTTTCGCGCTGAATGCGCTGATAAATCTCTTCGCGATGTACGGATACATCCTTAGGCGCATTCACACCAATACGTACCTGGTTACCTTTTACACCCAGTACAGTTACAGTGACATCGTCACCAACCATCAGTGTTTCGCCTACGCGGCGCGTTAAAATCAGCATTGTGTTGGATCTCCTTATGATATTCCTTCGTGCCTGGCCGTTAAGCTCTTAGCGACTCGTGACCAGCAAAATCGGTCGCCCGAAACCGGACGCACCGACGGCTATTTTTTGCATTGAACTAACTATAGTTCAGCCCTTCAGGCTTCGCTGACTGTGTCTGATGCATCCAGATCAAAGGCAGAATGCAGTGCCCGCACAGCCAGTTCCAGATATTTCTCCGCCATCACAATCGACACTTTGATTTCTGAGGTGGAGATCATCTGAATGTTAATACCCTCTTTCGCCAGGGCATCAAACATTTTGCTTGCTACTCCCGCATGGGAGCGCATGCCAACGCCAACAATAGAAACTTTGGCGATCCTGTTATCTCCGACCACACTCCGGGCCCCCAGTTCAGCCATAATCTGCTGCAGTATTCCCTCTGCTTTAGCGTAATCATTACGGTGAACGGAGAAAGTGAAGTCGGTTTTCTGATCTTCAGAGATATTCTGCAAGATCATATCTACTTCAATGTTGGCCGCACTGATTGGCCCAAGAATACGCGATGCCACACCAGGCACATCGGGTACACCCTGAATCGTCAGTTTGGCCTCATCACGATTAAAGGCGATGCCTGAAATAACCGGTTTTTCCACGGTGTTATTCTCCTCAGTCGTAATCAGTGTCCCCGGACCATCCTTAAAGCTGGACAGCACCCGAAGTGGCACCTTGTACTTACCCGCAAACTCTACGGAACGAATCTGCAATACCTTGGAGCCGAGGCTGGCCATCTCCAGCATCTCTTCAAAGGTGATTGTTTCCAGCCGACGTGCGTTATCGACCACCCGAGGGTCGGTGGTATACACCCCGTCCACATCGGTATAGATCTGACACTCATCAGCCTTGAGCGCTGCTGCCAGGGCAACACCGGTGGTATCAGAACCACCACGCCCCAGCGTCGTAATATTGCCTGCTGCATCAGCCCCCTGGAAACCCGCCACCACAACAATACGACCGGCGTCTAAATCGGTACGCATACGTTCAGTGTCAATCTCCTGGATACGCGCCTTGCCGTGCATGCTATCGGTGGTAATGCGCACCTGAGCACCGGTATAGGAACGTGCAGACAACCCACGGCGCGCCAGCGCCATACACAACAGTGCAATCGTGACCTGCTCACCGGTCGAGACCAGTACATCCATCTCACGCGGGTCAGGCTGATCATTGATCTGCTGTGCCAGCCCGATCAGGCGGTTGGTCTCGCCGCTCATCGCGGACAGCACCACCACCAGATCATGGCCGTCGTCTTTAAATTTCTTTAATTTGTCGGCAACCGCTTCGATACGCTCGACCGTACCGACGGATGTACCGCCATACTTGTGTACGTATAACGCCATATCGCTGCGCCTTTTCTATCAGGATACGGCTCAAAGAGCCGCATCAACCAGTGAAGTTACCGCATCCAGCGCTGCTGGCAGGGATGAAAGATCAGTACCGCCACCCTGAGCAAAGTCAGGACGACCACCACCTTTACCGCCAATTCTGGCCGTCAGATCACGGATCAGATCACCCGCTTTTACTTTGCCGGTCAGATCTTTGGTTACGCCAGCGGCCAGGGCAATTTTGTCATCGCCTGCAGCTGCCAGTACCACAACACCACTGCCCAGCTTGTTCTTGAGCTGGTCAATGGTATCGCGCAGCGCCTTCGGCTCAACGCCTTCCAGCTGTGCTGCCAGCACCTTGATGCCTTTAACCTCAACTGCAGTACTGATCAGGTCAGACCCCTGAGAGGCCGCCAGTTTAGCTTTGAGCTGTTCCAGCTCTTTCTCCAGCTGGCGGTTGCGATCAGACAGCGCCTGCACTTTTTCAACCACGGTATCGCGATTGCCTTTCACCAGTCCGGCGATCTGACCAACTTTGCTGTCAGTCTCATTCAGCCAGGCCAGCGCGCCTGCACCGGTCACTGCTTCAATACGACGTACGCCCGAAGCCACACCGCCTTCAGACACAACTTTCAGCAGCGAAATATCACCAGTACGTGCAGCATGGGTACCACCACACAGCTCAACGGAAAACTCACCGCCCATGGACAGTACACGAACCGTCTCATCGTACTTCTCACCAAACAGCGCTGCTGCGCCAGTGGCTTTGGCCGCTTCGATATCCATCACGCGGGTAACAACATCAGTATTGGCACGGATCTGGTCGTTAACAATCTGTTCAACTTCGGCCAGCTGCTCAGCCGTCACCGCTTCAAAGTGGGAAAAGTCAAAACGCAGACGCTCAGCATCATTCAATGAGCCTTTCTGCTGAACATGGCTGCCCAGTACAATGCGCAGCGCTTCGTGCAACAAGTGCGTTGCGGAGTGGTTCAGCGCAATCGCCTGACGACGCGCTTCATCAACCTGCGGCGCAACCAGGTCACCCACTCTCAAGCTGCCTTCACGCATCTCACCATGGTGCAGGTGGTTTTTACCCTCTTTGGTGCAGTCAGATACCGCAAATGCAGCACCAGCAAGCAGCAGTTCACCGCTATCACCCACCTGACCACCGGACTCCGCATAAAAAGGTGTCTCGTCCAGCACCACAATGCCGCTTTCGCCCGCATTCAGCGCTTCAACTTCAGCCCCATTGCTAAGCAATGCAACCACTTTAGCGCCTTCACCTGCCATGTGCTCATAACCGGTAAAGCTGGTCTGACCATCCAGGCGAATTGCATCGTTGTAATCAACAGAAAATTTGCCTGCCGCACGGGCCCGCTCACGCTGGGCTTCCATCTCACGTTCGAAGCCATCCATATCCAGCGTCAGTTCCTGCTCACGGGCAACATCTGCCGTCAGGTCGGACGGGAAACCATAGGTATCGTACAATTTGAATACAGTTTCGCCTGGAATCACCGTGCCATCCAGGTTATCAATGCTTTCCTGCAGCAGGCGCATCCCGTGATCCAGCGTTTTGGCAAACTGCTGTTCTTCTTTAAGCAGTACTTTCTCGATCTGCGCCTGCTGCTCAACCAGTTCCGGGTAGGCTGCGCCCATCTCGGTAGCCAGTGCAGCCACCAGCTGGTTAAAGAAGGCACCTGTAGCACCCAGCTTGTTACCGTGACGCACTGCACGACGGATAATCCGGCGCAGTACATAACCGGCACCTTCATTGGATGGCAGCACACCATCAACAATCAGGAATGCACAGGAGCGAATATGATCGGCGATCACGCGCAGTGATTTGCTATCCAGATCCGTACAGCCTACCGCAGTCGCAGCGGCTTTGAGCAGGCTCTGGAACAGGTCGATTTCGTAGTTGGAATGCACACCCTGCATTACTGCAGCGATACGCTCCAGCCCCATCCCCGTATCGACAGACGGCTTCGGCAGATCAGTCTGCTCACCATCGGCACTGCGGTTGTACTGCATGAATACAACGTTCCAGATCTCGATGTAGCGATCACCGTCTTCTTCAGGTGAGCCTGGAGGACCACCCCAGACATCGGCACCGTGATCGAAGAAGATCTCAGTACAAGGACCACATGGGCCGGTATCGCCCATAGACCAGAAGTTATCTTCACCCAGTTTGGAGAAGCGTTCAGGGCTTACGCCCATCTCTTCTTTCCAGATGCGCTCAGCTTCATCATCAGAATGATGCACGGTTACCCACAGACGCTCTTCCGGCAGCCCCAGTACTTCGGTCAGAAAAGTCCAGGCGAAACGAATCGCTTCAGCCTTGAAGTAATCACCAAAGCTGAAATTACCCAGCATTTCGAAGAAAGTATGGTGACGCGCCGTGTAACCGACGTTTTCCAGGTCATTGTGCTTACCACCGGCACGTACACAGCGCTGAGAGCTGGTTGCACGGTTGTAGTTGCGCTTGTCGGTGCCCAGGAATACATCCTTGAACTGCACCATGCCCGCGTTGGTAAACATCAACGTCGGATCGTTAGCTGGAATCAGCGAGCTGCTGGCCACGATCTCATGGCCTTGCTGATTAAAGTAATCCAGGAAGGCCTGGCGTATTTCGGCACTTGTCATGTATTTCATAGGCTAACCGTCAGCGTATCCGTTCTTAAGAAGCGCGTTACGCGCTGTTGTTCTGACCCCTGGCGACGCCCCACCGGAACGCCGCGAAAAATGGCGCACATTATATATCGAGGATGAAATTTGTACGACTGTTTTTAAGCGCCCGTTTCAATATGGGTCCCGTCATTGCTGGTGTACAGGGCAGCTCTGAGCGTTTCAGCCACACCTGGAGGAGCAAAAGCTCAGTAGATTCATTCGAAGCTCAGTATCAGGTGCCTGGCTGCTTTGACAAGCTCAGTGCTCCTCCTGGGGATCAACCTCCAGTGCGTACCGGGCCTCCTCCATGGCAAAGCCACGCTGAAAAAGGTGGCGCATAATTTTAGCCATCAACTTACGGTCAGTTCGGTCCGGACAAGGGAACCGCCGTAACCTCGCCGCACGCGCCAACTCGAACCAGTCAGGGGCTTCCTCTTCCAGCACCTGGGCAAGCAGATCGTCTGCGACACCTTTCTGCCGCATATCAAAACGGATTTTATTCAACCCCTGCAACTGCGATATCCGGTTACGAACATAGGAGGAACAGAACCGATGATCGCTCTGGTAGCCCTCAGCAACCAGCCACTCCAGCACCTGCGCCACATCAGCAGCATCAAACTCACGTTCAAACTTCTGCTGCATTTCTTTCAGACTGTAATCACGTCGCGCCAGTAACCGAAACGCTTTATGACGTATCGCTGACTGCGGATCAGCCTCATCAGACTTACTCTGCTGCATATTTACTCCTCTGTTCTTCTGCACTGCAAACTGCCGCAGCCAGCAACGCAAAAAGGGAGCCGAGGCTCCCTTTTTTAACATTCACAACAGCAGGTTACAGACCCAGTTGTGACTCATCTTCCGTTTCACCCTCTTCAACCGGGGCCGCGACGCTTAGCAAACGGGCACGAATTTCCGTTTCAATCTCATTGGCAATTTCTGGATTCTCTTCCAGGTACTTCGCCGCATTCGCCTTACCCTGACCGATTTTGTCACCTTTATAGGCATACCAGGCACCGGATTTGTCGACCAGTTTCTCTTTAACCCCGAGATCGATCACCTCGCCCATATGGTAGATCCCCTTACCATACATAATCTGGAATTCAGCCTGACGGAACGGTGGGGATACCTTGTTCTTCACCACTTTGACGCGCGTCTCGTTACCAACCACCTCATCGCCCTGCTTCACCGCCCCGATACGACGGATATCCAGTCGGACGGAGGAGTAGAATTTCAGTGCGTTACCACCTGTGGTGGTTTCCGGGTTACCAAACATCACCCCGATCTTCATACGGATCTGGTTGATAAACACCAGCAGACAGCCCGCATTTTTAACGCTACCGGTCAGCTTACGTAGTGCCTGAGACATAAGACGCGCCTGCAGGCCAACATGGGAATCCCCCATGTCACCTTCAATTTCCGCCTTAGGCGTCAGCGCTGCAACGGAGTCCACAATAATCACATCCACCGCGTTGGAGCGCACCAGCATATCGGTGATCTCCAACCCCTGCTCGCCGGTATCCGGCTGCGACACCAGCAGGTCATTGACGTTTACACCCAGCTTCTCAGCATAGATCGGGTCCAGCGCATGCTCGGCATCCACAAACGCACAGCTTTTACCCTGCTTCTGCGCTTCGGCAATAACCTGCAAGGTCAGTGTTGTTTTACCGGATGATTCTGGGCCGTAGATCTCAACAATACGACCATACGGCAGGCCGCCTATGCCCAGCGCGATATCCAGCCCCAGCGAGCCGGTAGACACAGCAGGGATCGCCTCACGTGGCTGATCGCCCATCTTCATAATCGCGCCTTTACCGAACTGACGCTCAATCTGTGACAACGCTGCATCCAGCGCTTTCTGACGATTCTGATCCATGCGGGTGCCTTCTGAAATTCTGGTGAAAATAAATACTGTATGTATGGACAGTATTATTGTCAGATCACCGACCGAATGCAACCCTTACCGGCATCAGAATCCACGGATAAATAGCCGCTCAGATGATCAACGCGGCAGGTAAGCCATGATTCCATCCAGCGCCTGCTGTACTGCCTGTTCACGCACAGCTTCACGCTCGCCACTGAAATAGCTCAGACAGGTCACGGTTGGTTGCCCCGCCACCGCCCAGGCAAACCACATTGTCCCCACCGGCTTACCACCCGCCGTATTGCCCGGCCCAGCCAGACCACAAACAGCCACGGCGATATCCGCCTCACTGTTCGCCAGTGCACCTTCCGCCATCTGGCTGACCACCGGCTCCGACACCGCGCCATGACTGGCCAACGCACCGGCATCCACACCCAGCATCCGCTGCTTGGCAGTATCCGAATAGCTCACAAAGCCACAATCAAACCAGCTGGAGCTGCCAGCCACCGAAGTCAATTCACGGGCAATCCAGCCACCCGTACATGACTCCGCCGTCGCTACTTTAAGGCCACGCTCACGTAACGCTTTACCTGTTTTCAGGGCAAGATCTTTCATCGTCCATCCTTAGCCAGTACTGCACTGGCAACTGGTACGCATACTTTGATGATTCACGTACAATGCCCCTTCATTAATACCCCTGCCGCCGCGCAGTTTCAATCCAGCCAAGTGAAGTTCAGCCCATGACCAATCCGGCCACCGCCATCAAGCACACTCCTATGATGCAGCAATACCTGCGTATCAAAGCCAGCCATCCTGATCAGCTGCTGTTCTATCGGATGGGTGACTTTTACGAGCTGTTTTATGACGATGCCAAAAAAGCGTCCGAGCTGCTGGATATCTCGCTGACTGCCCGTGGCAAGGCTGGCGGTAACCCTATTCCAATGGCAGGCATCCCTTACCATGCAGCAGAGGGCTATATTGCCCGCATCGTACGTGCCGGGGAGTCTGTGGCTATCTGCGAACAGGTCGGTGACCCGGCCACCAGCAAAGGGCCGGTTGAACGTAAAGTAGCCCGCGTCGTCACGCCGGGCACCCTGAGTGATGAAGCACTGCTGGAAGAGGGCCGCGATAACCTGCTGATGGCCATCCACCAGCATGGAGACGCCTTTGGTCTGGCGATTATGGATATCAGCGGTGGTCGCTTCAGTCTGTCCGAGGTAGAGGGTGAGGAGGCGCTGCGTAGCGAGCTGGAGCGACTCAAGCCCGCCGAGCTGCTGTATAACGAAGAGTCACTGCTGCATGAAACCTTAAAAGACCAGCGCGGCCTGCGCGCTCAGGCCCCCTGGCATTTTGAGCTTGAGTCCGCTGAGCGCCAGCTGTGCCAGCAGTTCAAAGTACAGGACCTGAGTGGCTTTGGTTGCGATCACCTGAAAACCGCCCTGTGTGCCGCTGGCTGCCTGCTGCAGTATGCCCGTGATACCCAGCGCAACGATCTGCCCCATATCCGCCGTCTGCAGATTGAACAACGCAGCGAAAGCGTACTACTTGACGCCGCCACCCGGCGCAACCTGGAGATCGACCAGAATCTGGCCGGTGGTAAGGACAACACCCTGGCTGCAGTAATCGACCAGTGTAAAACCCCGATGGGCAGCCGCCTGTTACGCCGCTGGCTGAACCGTCCATTGCGCAGTCGCGATGTATTGCTGGCCCGCCAGGGCGCACTGCGCTGGCTGAAAGAGAACTACCGCTATGAAAATATGGGCACCTCGTTGCGCAAAATTGGCGATAGCGAACGCATCCTGACCCGTATCGCCCTGCGTTCTGCTCGCCCCCGCGACCTGGAGCGGCTGAAAAATGCCCTGCTGACACTGCCCGAACTGCAGTCTCAGCTACAGGAACACGACGCTCCCCGTATCGCTGAACTGGCAAGTCAGATCAGCACCTTTGATAACCTGGCCGCCCTGCTGAACAACGCTGTTATTGACAACCCGCCGATGGTCATCCGCGACGGCGGCGTCATCGCTGAAGGCTACGACAGCGAACTCGATGACCTTCGCGGCCTGAGCGAAAATGCCGGTGCCTATCTGCTCGACATGGAAACCCGCGAGCGCGAACGCACTGGAATTCCCACTCTGAAAGTGGGCTACAACCGGGTACACGGCTACTTCATCGAAATATCCAAAGGCCAGGCCGACAAAGCTCCCGCCGAGTATATCCGCCGCCAGACCCTGAAAAACAATGAGCGCTTTATCACCCCGGAGTTGAAAGCCTTCGAAGACAAAGCCCTGTCTGCCAAAAGCCGGGCCCTGGCACGTGAAAAAGCCCTGTACGAGCAGCTGATCGAAATGCTGGCACAGCACCTGTTACCACTACAGGACAGTGCTGCAGCCACCGCTGAACTGGATGTACTGACCAACCTGGCAGAACGGGCGGACCTGCTCAACTACGTGGCCCCCACCCTGGTGGAAGCACCACAGCTGGATATTCAGGCAGGCCGCCACCCGGTAGTAGAATCCGTCCTGAACGACCCCTTTGTACCCAACAATCTGCAGCTGGACCACAGCCGCCGCATGCTGGTGATTACCGGCCCGAATATGGGCGGTAAATCCACTTACATGCGTCAAGCCGCCCTGATCACGCTGCTGGCCCATGTTGGCAGCTACGTGCCTGCAGATTACGCCACTATCGGCATGGTCGACCGGATATTTACCCGTATGGGCTCCTCCGATGATCTGGCCGGTGGCCGCTCCACCTTTATGGTTGAGATGACCGAAACAGCTAACATCCTTAACAATGCCACCGACCGCTCGCTGGTACTGATGGACGAGGTTGGCCGGGGTACCAGTACCTTTGACGGTCTCTCCCTGGCCTGGGCTGCCGCAGACTACCTGGCACGCGAAGTGAACGCCTTCACCCTGTTCGCCACCCATTACTTTGAACTGACCAGCCTGCCAGAGCTGCACGAACCGGTATATAACGTTCACCTCACAGCGGTGGAACATAATGATCATATTGTGTTTATGCATGAGGTTCAGGAGGGCCCGGCCAGCCAGAGCTACGGGCTTCAGGTTGCCCAGCTGGCTGGCGTCCCGCAGGGCGTGATCCAAGAAGCAAAGCAGAAATTGCTCCAGCTGGAAAACAGCGCCACTGGTGATCAGGCTCAGTCGCTCACGGCCAGCCCCGCCCCAGCAACCACCCCCAAATCAGGCCCAGCCCAGGCGGACCTGTTCGCCGCCCCCGCCCACAGCCCAGCCCTTGACGCTCTGCAGGCACTGGAACTGGATGAGATGACGCCCCGTCAGGCTCTGGATGCGCTTTACGCACTGAAAGAACAGCTTTAAGCCAGGTCCGGCCAGCCTGCTGAGCCGGACACCTGCTTACCCGAGGAAATAATACGCTATGGCCTTTGTTGTTGCTGAAAACTGTATTCGCTGCAAATACACAGATTGCGTCAGTGCCTGCCCGGTTGATTGCTTTTATGAAGGTGAAAACTTCCTCGCCATCAACCCGGACGAGTGCATAGACTGCGGTCTGTGCGAACCAGAATGTCCCGCGGAGGCGATATATCAGGAAGATGAGCTACCAGATGGGCAGCAGGAGTTTATACAGATAAATGCTGAACTGGCCGAGCAATGGCCACGGATCACCAAACAAAAAGACCCGCTGCCCGATGCCACCCGATGGGATGGCGTCGAAGGCAAGCGGGCCTTTCTTACAACCTGAGGATTATGCGCTGTCAGCAAAAGGGGTTATCACAACCGCCTGACAGCGCATAAAAGCCCCTTACAACTGCAACAGATCTTCGCCGGTGAGACCGTTTTTCTCAATGATTTCACGCAGCTTGCGCAGCGCTTCCACCTGAATCTGACGTACACGCTCACGGGTAAGGCCAATCTCGCGCCCGACATCTTCCAGTGTACTCATCTCATAACCACGCAAACCAAATCGACGACACAATACTTCTGAGTGCTTATCCGGCAGCATCCCCAACCAGCCATCCAGATTGCCACTGATATTACTGCTCTGCAGTAGCGTGGCTGGATCTGCGGAGTCCAGATCAGGAATTGTATCAAGCAGCGACTTCTCGGAGTCTTTACCTACCGGAGTATCCACCGAACTGACACGCTCATTCAGCCCCAACAGGCGCTCAACCGTTTCAACCGGCTTATCAACAGCCGCCGCAATCTCTTCCGGCGTCGGCTCGTGGTCCAGCTTCTGAGCCAGTTCACGGGCAGCTCGCAGATACACATTGAGCTCTTTCACAACATGAATCGGCAACCGGATAGTCCGGGTCTGATTCATTATCGCACGCTCAATGGTCTGGCGAATCCACCAGGTCGCATAGGTCGAGAAACGGAAGCCCCGTTCCGGGTCGAACTTTTCTACCGCTCGAATCAGACCAAGGTTACCCTCTTCAATCAGATCCAGCAGCGTCAGCCCACGATTAATGTAGCGTCGCGAGATTTTCACAACCAGTCGCAGGTTGCTCTCGATCATACGCTGACGAGAAGCATCATCCCCTTTCAGCGCCCGACGTGCGTAATACACCTCTTCTTCCGCACTGAGCAGTGGCGAGAAGCCAATCTCATTCAGGTACAGTTGTGTGGCATCGAGCGTTTTGGCATTCATCAAATCCTTGTGTGCCATACTCCCGCGTCCGCGGCCACTGTTCAGAAATGCTGGCGGAGAATCCTTTTCTGCCTTGTCAGTATCTTGCGCCAACGTCTGTGAAGAAAGCCCCAGGGCCTCTTCATTAGCTCGGTTGTAGTCCTTGTCGAAAGTTTCCATTGTAAACCCCCCTTCGTTATTTCGATGGTGGAGCGTTGCCCGTCATGTATCGTTTCTAGTTATGTTAGCGTCGTGGCAAATACTTCATCGGGTTAACCGGTTTACCATCGCGCCGGATTTCAAAGTGGAGTTTATGACGGTCCGTGCCACTACTACCCACTTCAGCAATCCTGTCACCACGACTCACACGGTCCCGTTCTTTGACGAAGACTCGACTGTTGTGAGCATAGGCACTCATGTAGAGGCCATTGTGGTTGATTATGATCAGATTACCGTACCCCAGTAACCCGCTGCCGACATAAACAACTTCGCCTGCTGCTGCAGCCAATACCCGGTCGCCAAGGCGGCCCGCGATATTTATGCCTTTGTTTATACGGCCTCGTGTACTGAACGCTTCGATAACCTTACCGCTCGCAGGCCACTGCCAGCGAACTTTTCCTACAATAGCAGACTTTTTCTTACCCGAAGTACTACCAGGTTTAGGTAAATCTGCTTTTGCTACCGTCTTAACTGATTTGGTCGTTCGCGAAGCCGATTGGTTCCCGGCAGCTGGCGTACGGCTTTTCAGTGTAGACGCTCGGCTGGAAGCTGCCGTAGATCTATTTTTTACCCTGGTTTGCGGCGTTTGAGAAGTAGTTTTCTTCTGAATGTTTTTTGACCGACCAGGCGTGCTGCTCGCCAGGCTGCGCAAACGCAGGCGCTGGCCCGGATAGATGCGATATTTATTATCAATATTATTGAGGCGGGCAACCTGGCGTACATTCAATCCGTAACGCCAGGTAATTGAGTAGAGAGTATCGCCCTTGCGTACTCTGTAATGGGAGGGAGCCGCTCCTTTATGCGGGCGTTGAGAGCGCTCGGCTACGGGCGCTAATTGAGTTGTACCACAGCCAGTGAGCAGTAGTATCAGCAATCCGACAAACAGAGCTCGCACCAGCACCTGGCATCAGCTCCGCTGTGAGCGCCACTCCAGCGCCAATACCATACCTGCCCCTAGTGCAGCCAGCGCCAATGCACTGACCAGGCTGGCAGGCTCACCATGCAGCTCAGCGTAACTCCAGGGCAATACATTATCCTGCACCAGTGCAACCTCCTCTCCCTTGCTATTAATGGTGTAAGCGACAGTATATTTCCACGGCCAGACCTTGTTCAGTGAGCCGAGCATAAACCCAGCCAGCAGCGCCAGGGTAAGCGCGTGGTAACGCTCAAACATCCAGTGTAGTACCCGTGAGAACGCCATCAAGCCCACGGCACAGCCTGCGACAAAAAAACTGAGAGTCTGCCATTCAAATCCTTTCAGTGCTGCCAGCACCGGTGCATACAAACCCAGTAACAGCAAAATAAAGCTACCCGACACTCCCGGCAGAATCATGGCACAAATTGCTATCATACCGCCGGCAAATGCAGTTATCGGAGTAAGCTCAAGCGTCATCGGCGTCAAAGAAGTAACCAGCAATGCCAGCAAGGTACCAAGCATAAAAAAAGCCGTGCTGTTACGCTGCCAGCCCGACATCATGCGTATAATCACCAGGGTCGAGGCCAGAATCAGGCCAAAGAACAGCGCCCACAGCTGAACCGGGTAAGTATCCAGCAGATACAGTACCGAGCGGGCAACCCCGATCAGGCTCAGCAACACGCCACTGATCAGTACCAGCAGGAAATTACCGTTAATTGACCGCCAGAAGGCTGCAGGCCCCTGACGAAAGAGGATGACCAGCGCATTTGGGCCACACCGGCGTAATGAGTCGATCAGCTCCTCATAAATACCGGTCATAAACGCAATAGTACCACCAGAGACACCAGGCACAGCGTCTGCCGCCCCCATCAGAATTCCCTTAAACAATAATCCCAGCCAGGCGGCCAGACTGCGCGTGTTTTCCATCAAACTCTCTTAACAAAGCAGTTAGCGAATGGTACCGCTTAATAGCGGAACAAAGTGCACAGATTCTATAATCTGTGTGTCATAGGCCGATTCAGAAGTGCGGCAGATAAGCTTCAGCTGCTGACCATTACGACCACCAACCGGGATTACCATCCGCCCTCCAATCGCCAGCTGGATCAGCAACTCTTCGGGTACCTCTTCAGGCGCAGCCGCCGAAAGAATACCATCAAAGGGTGCCATTCCCGGCCACCCCATGCCTCCATCAGTATGCATGCAGGAAACATTTCGCAATTCAAGCAGTTGCAGCCGTTCTTTAGCCTTTTCCTGCAAGGGGCGGATACGCTCAACACTACACAGTTTTTCAACCAGCTGCGCCAGCACAGCAGTCTGGAAACCAGAGCCGGTACCCACCTCAAGCACCTTTTTCAGCGGCCCGGCCGCCAGCAGCAGCTCCGTCATACGTGCCACAATATAGGGCTGTGAGATTGTTTGATTAAACCCGATAGGCAGAGCACTATCTTCATAAGCCCGGTGTGACAGCGCTTCATCAACAAAGATATGTCGCGGCGTCGCACGGATTGCAGCCAGCACCGCTTCATCCTCAATGCCCTGCTCCTTCAGACGGCTCACCAGGCGGTCTCGGGTACGCGCCGATGTCATGCCAATTCCCTGCAACTGCAACTTGTCCACGTTCAGTCCTCCAGCCAGCCCGCCAAAGCATCCATCCCAGCGTACTGAGTCATATCAATCTGCAACGGTGTGATCGACACAAACCCCTGCTCTACTGCAAAAAAGTCGGTACCCGGCTCTTTATCTGCCACCGAACCAACACCCGACAGCCAGTATCTGACCTTACCGCGAGGGTCCGCTGCTGCTACCGGCTTGTCAGCCAGATTCCGATGACCCAACCGGGTTACGTGGATCCCTTTGAGCTGATCCAGCGGCAGATCAGGTACGTTTATATTCAACACGGTACGGGGGGCCAGGTTCAAGTGCCCCAGCCCTGGCAACAACTCCTTCACCACTTGCGCCGCCGTACTGAAGTTATCAGGATGGCTACTGGCCAGCGACACAGCAATTGGAGGCAGGCGAAGATGTCGCCCCTCCATCGCTGCCGCAACAGTGCCAGAATAGATAACGTCATCCCCCATATTGGCACCGGCATTAATACCAGAAACTACCAGATCAGGCGTCTGCCCGAACACCCCCGCAGCCCCCATGTGCACGCAGTCTGTCGGCGTCCCGTTCAAACTGATAAAGTCGTTATGATGGTGATGCGGCTCAAGCGGGCGGTCGAGAGTCAGCGCATTACTGACCCCGCTGCGGTTGCGATCCGGTGCCACCACCTGAATATCACCCACGCTACGTAGCGCCTTCGCCAGCGCCTCAAGCCCTGGAGCATACACACCATCATCATTGGAAAGCAGTATTTTCATGATTCCGGCTCACGCGCTGGTGTATTTACCTGACACAGCTCACGTAACACACTAGTGGCAAAGGCACCGGAGGGCAGAGAGAACTCTATCAGCCATTGTGACTCTGACTCCTGCTGTGCGGATAGCTCAGCAGGTACCAGTCGTAAAGCGCGGCGTTCCTGATTCAACCCCAGATTTTCCAGCCCGTCCAACACCTGTTGCCAGGGCGCCAGCTGCAGCCGCTCCCAGAGACGGGACTCACCAGAGGATAGCGGCTCACCACGCCCCCACATCGGCCCGGTAAGGTGCAGGTCCTGCGCTTCAAGCCGGGCCTGCAAAGCAGCCAGGTCCTGTTCTTCATCCGCGCAGAAGCAGCTATGACTGCCAGCCAGCATCAATGCATCCCCCGGCTGTACCTGCAACCAGTGGCCCTGGGTGATCCGCTGCGACAGCAGATGGTTGAAACACCAGGAGCGCACTGCAGATATATACAGGCCTTTTTTATGCCGCTGACGCTCTTTCAGTTCACCATTGATCAGCGCCACACCTTTACTGAGATTACCCCAGTCAAAGCCGAAACGCTGTTCACCAAAATAGTTAGGTACACCACCGCGAACCTGTTCGATACGCTGCGCCAACTCCTGTGAATTACTGACATTACGCAGCCGCAGCCTGAAACGGTTTCCCTGCAACGCTCCCAGGCGTAATTTTTTCCCGTGACGAAAAGCCTTCAGAACCTGAATGGTCTTACTGTTAAACAGCGTCCAGTCCACTTCACGCTTAATCGGAACTTTGACACTAAACCACTGTTCTGTCACCGCATGGCGGTCTTTCTTACCTGCGTAACCGACTTCCCGTGGCGTGGTGTGACAAAAGCGCGCCAGCTTGCGGGCTACCCAGTCGGTATTCTCGCCTGTTTTACGAATGTAGACAAAGAAGTGTTCGCCTTCGCCGTCAGGCTCAAACGGCAACTGTTCGAAGACCTGAAAGTCTTCAGCTTCGGTGCGGATATCGGCCGAGCCAGCAGGCTGGCCATAGAGGTAGGTAAATTCAGTTGGGAACTGCATCAGGGTGTTATTCTCTCAGCCAGGCCTGCCAGCCTGGGCTATCAATCTTATCGGTCCCGGTTAATCACGCCCTGCCGGGTCTACCAGCTGGTAAAAGGTCTCCCCTTTACGGATCATCCCCAGGTCATTTCGGGCGCGCTCTTCCAGCGCTGCTTCACCTTTTTTCAGATCAAGCACTTCAGCTTCCAGCTGCTTATTACGTTCGCTCAGGCGTGCATTATCAAGCAGTTGCTGTTCTATTTCCGTCTGCAACTGCCAGTTCTGACGCAGGCCAGGCTCCCCCAGCCAGAGTCGATACTGTAATGTGCCCAGTACAATGAGCAATACCACAATCAGCCAACGGTACATAACCGGCCCTGCTCTGTTACGTTAGTACAACCAGGAAAGGCAAAAAAGGGGGCCGAAGCCCCCTTTTTTCATCGCCAGGCTTACGCCTGACCTTTGATCTCGGACAGGCCGTTGTATACAGCCTTGTCAGCCAGTTCTTCCTGGATACGCAGCAGGCGGTTGTACTTGGCTACGCGGTCAGAACGGCACAGGGAGCCCGTTTTGATCTGGCCAGCAGCCGTACCCACAGCCAGGTCGGCAATGGTGGTGTCTTCAGTTTCACCGGAACGATGGGAGATAACGGCCGTAAAGCCAGCATCTTTAGCCATCTTGATCGCATCCAGCGTTTCGGACAGAGAGCCGATCTGGTTGAACTTGATCAGGATAGAGTTACCGATGCTCTGCTCGATACCACGCGCCAGGATTTTGGTGTTGGTTACGAACAGGTCGTCACCGACCAGCTGCACACGGTCACCAATCTTACGGGTCAGGCTTGCCCAGCCATCCCAGTCCGACTCATCCATACCATCTTCGATGGAAACGATCGGGTAAGTATCTGCCAGTTTCGCCAGGTAATCACCAAAGCCTTCAGCATCAAATACCTGACCTTCGCCAGCCAGATCATACTTGCCATCTTTGTAGAACTCGGAGGATGCACAGTCCAGCGCCAGGGTCACATCTTTACCCAGCTCGTAGCCTGCATTTTCAACCGCTTCCTTGATCACAACCAGCGCTTCTTCATTGGAGCCCAGGTTCGGTGCAAAACCACCTTCATCACCCACAGAGGTGCTCAGGCCACGACCTTTAAGCACCGCTTTCAGAGCATGGAAGATCTCAGCACCACAACGCATCGCTTCAGAGAAGGTTGCGAAGTTAACCGGCTGAACCATGAACTCCTGGATATCAACGTTGTTGTCAGCGTGCTCACCACCATTGATGATGTTCATCATCGGTACTGGCAAAGAGAACTGACCCGCCGTACCGTTCAGTTCAGCAATATGGGCGTACAGCGGCATGCCTTTTTCGGTTGCTGCTGCTTTGGCTGCTGCCAGGGAAACTGCCAGGATCGCATTCGCGCCCAGGTTTTCCTTGTTTTCAGTGCCGTCCAGTTCCAGCATTTTATTGTCCAGCGCACGCTGATCAGTTACATCCATGCCGGTCAGGGCTTCACGGATCGTACCGTTAACTGCAGCAACAGCCTTCAGAACCCCTTTACCCAGGTAACGGGCTTTGTCTCCGTCACGCAGTTCCAGCGCTTCACGGGAACCGGTAGAGGCACCAGAAGGTGCACAGGCAGAACCAACCACACCGGAAGCCAGAATAACATCGGCCTCAACAGTCGGGTTACCGCGGGAATCAAGTACCTCGCGGGCTTTGATATCAGCAATAGTAGCCATCTAACTCACTCCAAAAATACGCGTATCAAGAATTCTGGGCAGTCGCCTGGTAGCTCAGCGCCGCATCGATAAAGCCGGTGAACAGACCATGACCCGCACGCGGGCCAGAGGTAAATTCAGGGTGGAACTGACAGGCCACAAACCATGGGTGATCTGGCACTTCAACCACTTCAACCAGTTCGCCATCAACAGAGCGGCCAGCAATACGCAGGCCTGCCGCTTCCAGCTGGGCAACGTAGTTGTTGTTCACTTCAAAACGGTGACGGTGGCGCTCGGTGATCTCGGTAGAGCCGTAAGCAGCCGCAGAAGTAGAACCTTCTGTCAGGTGGCAAACCTGGGCACCCAGACGCATGGTACCGCCCAGATCATCCTGCTCGCCACGGGTTTCCACGTCGCCTTCGGCGGTGGTCCACTCGGTGATCAGGCCGATAACCGGATGCTCAGCACCAGGGTTAAATTCAGAAGAAGTCGCGCCTGCGATGCCGGCCACATTACGAGCAAACTCAATCACAGCAACCTGCATACCCAGACAGATACCCAGGTAAGGTACCTTGTTCTCACGGGCATACTGCACAGCAGCAATCTTGCCTTCGACACCACGCTCACCGAAGCCACCTGGTACCAGGATTGCATTCATGTCTTTCAGGATCTCAACGCCTTCGCTTTCAACACGTTCAGAGTCGATGTACTCAATACGTACTTTCTTGCGCAGCGCGATACCAGCATGGGAGATCGCTTCAATCAGCGACTTGTAAGCATCAAGCAGCTCCATGTATTTGCCGACCATGGCAATACGCACTTCACCTTCAGGGTTCAGGTGTGCATCGGCAACCCGGTTCCACTCGGACAGATCGGCAGCCGGAGCATCATTGAGGTTAAAGCGCTCAGTGACGATATCATCCAGTTGCTGGTCAGCCAGCATCTGTGGAATATCGTAGATGGTGTCAGCATCGGGCATGGAGATAACTGCGCGCTCTTCAACGTTGGTAAACAGTGACAGTTTACGGCGGGAAGAGTCGGGCAGCGGACGCTCAGAACGGCAGACCAGAATATCTGGCTGAATACCGATGGAGCGCAGCTCTTTAACAGAGTGCTGGGATGGCTTGGTTTTAGTCTCGCCTGCTGTCGCAATGTACGGCACCAGAGTCAGGTGCATAAACAGCGTACGAGAGAAGCCCAGCTCGGCTTTGAGCTGGCGGATCGCTTCCAGGAACGGCTGGGATTCGATATCCCCCACCGTGCCACCGATCTCAACCAGTGCAACATCAGCGTCACCCGCACCTTCGATCACCCGACGTTTAATCTCGTCGGTGATGTGCGGGATTACCTGCACTGTACCACCCAGGTAATCACCACGGCGCTCTTTGCGCAGCACATGCTGATACACCCGGCCCGAGGTAAAGTTATTACGCTTGGACATGGTGGTGTTGATGAAGCGCTCATAGTGACCCAGATCCAGGTCTGTTTCAGCGCCATCTTCCGTGACGAAAACTTCGCCGTGCTGGAATGGACTCATGGTCCCCGGATCCACGTTAATGTACGGATCCAGCTTCAGCATGGTTACTTTAAGGCCTCTTGCTTCGAGGATGGCAGCCAATGAAGCCGATGCGATGCCTTTGCCCAAAGAGGACACGACACCGCCTGTGACGAAGATATAACGCGTCATGCGGAACCTGTATTCTGGTGGTTTAAAATGCGAGGTTTAACGAACTCGAGATGGGGCGTCAGGATAGCAAAAGAGCACTGAACAGACAATCAGAAAGGTGACCAGTTAACAGCAAAGCCAAACCCTGAGGTCTGCCAGTTTTCACAGACACAGACCCCGGGCACTGCAACGACTTCATCGGCACAGATCAGCAACGGCCAGTGTGACCGCTGCCAGGGGGGGATACCCGCCTCCTGCAGCAGCTTTTTCAGGCTGCAATGCCCACCACGACCCGCCGGTTGCAGACGCTCTCCTCCCTGACGGCGAACCAGCTGTACTCCATCCAGCGTTTTCAGCCCCCCAGTGCGAGCACTGACAGTCAGCTGACCATCGCCCAGCAAAAACTGGCCAGGCTGCAAGGGCACACCCAGTGGCTCTGGCAAAGCAGGCCGGGCAGGCAGGCAGAAAAGCTGCTGACAATAGCGACGCAATACTTTGTCGCCCAGCTGCAGACAGGGCTGTGCATCAGGCCGGGCCGCAATCAACTCCAGCTCCAGACGCATCAGCTGAGTCGCCCCTGTCGCCACACCACTTTTCTGGAGCCAGCGCCGCAGTAATGCCTGTCGGCGCGGCCCCGCATCCGGCAGCCCGGTAATGTTCAGCTGCCGTTGCGCGCCTATCAGGCCAGCAAGGTCCTGATCCAGATATTCATTCAGCAGCTGTTCGCTCTGCCCTGCCAGCCGGGCGGTATTTCCCCAGCGTCGGGCAAAGCCGGGCCAGCGCTGAGCCAGCAACGGCATAACCTGGTTACGCAGGAAATTACGATCATAGTCATCACGATCATTGGAAGGATCATCCACCCAGCTCAGCTGTGCTGCATCCGCCCACTGTTCCAGCTCCTCACGACCGTGCTGTAGTAGCGGCCGCAAGAGCCGTCCTGCCGCCAGCGTCCGGGTCAGTGGAATACCCGCCAGACCAGTTAATCCAGTGCCTCTGAGCAGTCGAAATAGCATCGTCTCAGCCTGATCATCCAGATGGTGCCCCAACAACAGGCAATCACCCTGCTGCAATACCCGACTGAACGCCTGATAACGCGCCTCGCGGGCACTGTTCTCCGAGTCAGAGCTCAGTTCAACAATCAGTGTTTGCTGCGTCAGCCCAAGCTGTTTTGCCTGGTCAGCCGAAAACGCTGCCCATGCCAGAGCATCAGACTGTAACTGGTGATTGATATGGATAACCTGCAGCTGTTCAGCAGGCAGATGGCGGGCTGCCAGGTGCAGGAGCACCTGAGAGTCCAGCCCCCCGCTATGGCCGATCAGCCAGCGGCGTGGGGGCGGAGACAGTGCAGCAAGTTGACGGCAGAACGCCGTATCCAGATCACTGCACCGGGGCGTCACTGCGTTCAGGCGGTTTCGCCGTCCAGACCGTAGGACATCAGACGCGCGTAACGACGTTCCAGGCGTTCGTCTTCTGGCAGTGCCTCCAGTTTGTCCAGCGTCTCAACCAGGTGTTTCTTCAGGTTCGCAGCCATCAGCGGTACATCACGATGTGCGCCACCCAGCGGCTCGCTGATAATCTGATCCACCAGGCCCAGCTCATGCAGACGGTCAGCTGTAATACCCATTGCCTTGGCAGCATCAGAGGCACGCTCTGCACTCTTCCACAGGATAGAGGCACAACCTTCTGGAGAAATTACTGAGTAAGTGCCGTATTGCAGCATCATCAGCTCATCGCAGACACCGATCGCCAGCGCACCACCGGAACCACCTTCACCAATAACGGTAGAGATGATCGGCGTGTTCAGGCTGGACAGTTTCAGCAGGTTATAAGCAATCGCCTCAGACTGGCCACGCTCTTCGGCATCAATACCTGGGTAAGCCCCTGGTGTATCGATGAAGGTCATCACCGGCAGCTTGAAGCGCTCCGCCATCTCCATGATACGCAGTGCTTTGCGGTAACCTTCAGGACGCGGCATACCGAAGTTACGACGTACCTTCTCTTTCACCTCACGGCCCTTCTGATGGCCAACAACCATCACTGGACGGCCATCAATTCGACCAATACCAGCAACAATGGCGGCATCATCGGCGAAATGGCGATCACCGTGGATTTCATCAAAATCATCGAAAATATGCTCGATGTAATCCAGCGTGTAAGGACGCTGTGGGTGACGGGCGATCTGTGATACCTGCCATGCGGACAGGTCAGAGAAGATCGACTCGGTCAGCGAGCGGCTTTTAGCCTGCAGCGTCTCGATCTCGTCAGAAAGGTTGAGTGATTCGGTGTCATCGCTGACCAGACGCAGCTCGTCAATCTTGGCCTGCAGTTCCGCGATCGGTTGTTCAAAGTCCAGGTAATTCGGATTCATGCCCGTTCGGTATCCAGCTTAAATTCTTTTCAGATCAGGGTAAAAAATTGTGTTCAAGTGTACCCGCTTGGTCGTTTAAGAACCAGAGCCCACAGTGAGCGGTTCTTTAACCCGGCTCAGTCATTAACGTTTATCATAAAGGGTCTGAACACTGCCGGTACCAAACTGGTCCAACAGCGCCAGCATCAGTTCATCACTGGCCTGTACCCGGAACTCATTACCCAGCGCAATCTCACCCTCGGCATCCGCCCGGCGATAGTGCAGATTCACCGCCAGCGAGCCGTTGCCACGATAGGTCGCCAGCGTCTCCTGCAACTGTTTCAGGCCACGCTGATTGAGCTGAGTGGTTTCACAGCGGATCTGCAGACAGCGGGCATAGCGCGCCCGTGCCATCGGAATATCCATGACCTCACGTACACCAACCTTGATGCCGCCAGAGAAGTGGTCTTCTTTGACCTCCCCTTCCACCACCAGAATTTTATCCTTGGCGATCAGCTCGCGGTTGGCGTCGTACACCTCACCAAACAGCGTCACATCGATGCGGGCGCTGCGGTCATCCAGGGTGACAAAGCAGAGGTTGTCGCCTTTGCGGGTTTTCTTCAGCCGCATATCGACGACCAGCCCGGCCATCTTCTGCGACTGGCCACGGGCTGGCTGAATTTCAACGATCTTCTTGCTGACAAAATGCTTGAGCTCACGCTCATATTCGTCAATCGGATGACCCGTCAGGTAGAGCCCCAGGGTATCTTTTTCCCCACCCAGACGCTCCTTATCGGTCCATTCGCGCACCCGGCGCTGGTAATCTTCGTAAGGGTCTCGCGGCTGTTCGGTTTCCACTTCACCGAACAGATCGAACATGCCCGCATCCTGGTTACGCTCGCCCTGGTCTGCGGCTTTAAGCGCATCCGGGATCGCCTCGAACATCACCGCCCGGCTCGGGCCCACGTTATCCAGCGCACCGCTGCGGACCAGCGCCTCCATCACCCGTTTGTTCAGTTTCTTACTGCCCACACGGGCACAGAAATCGAACATGTCGCTGAAGTCACCCTTACCGTCCTGGCGCGCCTCAACAATGGCTTCAATCGGGCCTTCGCCCACCCCTTTGATCGCCCCCAGGCCGTAGACGATTTTGCCCGCCTCATTGACGGTAAACATGTATTCGCCACTGTTCACATCCGGCGGCAATGGGGCATGCCCCATATTGCGGCACTCTTCAATGAAGATCACCACCTTGTCGGTGGTCTGCATATCCGAGGACATAACCGCCGCCATAAACGGCGCTGGATAATGAGTTTTCAGCCAGGCGGTCTGGTAGGACACCAGTGCATATGCTGCAGAGTGCGATTTGTTAAAGCCGTAACCCGCGAATTTCTCTACCAGGTCAAAGATGTTACCAGCAAGGTCAGCATCAATACCCTGAGACGCTGAGCCTTCAAGGAACAACGTGCGCTGCTTGGCCATCTCCTCCGGCTTTTTCTTACCCATGGCACGACGCAACATATCTGCGCCCCCCAGGGTATAGCCCGCCATTACCTGGGCGATCTGCATTACCTGCTCCTGATACAGGATGATGCCGTAGGTGGGCTCCAGTACAGGCTGCAGGCTGTCGAGCTGATAATCCGGGTGCGGCCAGGCCATCTCTGCCCGACCATGCTTACGGTTGATAAAGTCATCTACCATGCCCGACTGCAGCGGGCCCGGACGGAACAGAGCCACCAGGGCGACAATATCCTCAAAGCGCGATGGCAGCAGCCGACGAACCAGGTCCTTCATGCCGTTGGACTCAAGCTGGAATACCGCGGTGGTTTCCGCTGACTGCAACAGGTCGAAGGTCGGCTTGTCTTCCAGGTCGATCAGGGCAATATCCAGCGGCTCCTGACCATCCTGGGCCCGTACCTTGTTGATCGTTTTCAGCGCCCAGTCAATGATGGTCAGGGTTCGCAGACCCAGGAAGTCGAACTTCACCAGTCCGGCCTCCTCCACATCATTTTTGTCGAACTGAGTCACCAGACCCTTGCCTTCGGCATCACAGTAGGTGGCCGCAAAGTCAGTCAGTTTTGTCGGAGCGATTACCACCCCGCCTGCATGCTTACCAACACCACGGGTCACGCCTTCCAGCTTATAGGCCATCTCCATGATTTCCTGCACCTCGTCACTACCGTTCACGTAGTCACGCAGCAGTTCCTCCTGGTCCCAGGCCTTCTTCAGGGTCATCCCGACTTCAAACGGAATCAGCTTGGACAACCGGTCCGCCATACCAAACGGTTTACCCTGAACACGCGCCACATCACGCACCACCGCTTTAGCAGCCATGGTACCGAAGGTCACAATCTGGGATACCGCATCACGACCATAGGTATTGGCCACGTAGTCGATTACCTTGTCACGGTTTTCCATACAGAAGTCGATATCGAAATCGGGCATGGAAACACGTTCAGGGTTCAGGAATCGCTCGAACAGCAGATCGTATTCAAGTGGGTCCAGGTCGGTAATTTTCTGCGCATATGCCACCAGTGAGCCGGCACCAGAACCTCGCCCAGGCCCTACGGGCACACCGTTTTCTTTACCCCACTTGATAAAGTCCATTACGATCAGGAAGTAACCGGGGAAACCCATCTGAATGATGATTTCCAGCTCGAAGTTCAACCGGTCGATATAAGGCTTTCGCTTGGCCGCGTACTCAGGGTCATCCTTGTCGAGCAGAATTTCCAGCCGCTCTTCCAGGCCATCAAACGAGACTTTGCGGAAGTAGTCATCCATCAGCATCCCTTGCGGGATCGGATACTTGGGCAGGTAGTAGGTGCCTATTTCAATGTCGATATTACAGCGTTTGGCAATCTCGACACTGTTCTGCAACGCCGACGGGATATCGGCAAAAAGCTCGACCATCTCCTCCTGACTACGGAAATACTGCTGTTCGGAGTAGTCCCGAGGGCGGCCCGGATCTTCCAGGGTTCGGCTCTGGTTAATACAGACCCGGGTCTCATGGGCCTCAAAATCGCTGCTGTGAATAAACATCACATCATTGGTGGCCACCACCGGACAACCGGTATGCTGAGCCAATGCTACGCTTTTGTGGATCAGCGTCTCTTCACCTGGTCTGCCGGTGCGCTGGAGTTCCAGATAGAAGCGATTGGGAAAAATCGCCATCCATTGTTCCAGCAACTGCTGCGCCTCGGCGTCCCGGCCATTGAGCAGCGCCCGGCCAACATCACCATCTTTGGCTCCGGACAGGGCGATCAGCCCCTCCGATTTTTCCGCAATCCACTGTTTATCCACCAGCGCCAGGTCAATGATGTAGTTCTGACCATCACTGTAGGCCCGCGACACCAGCTCCATCAGGTTACGGTACCCCTGGCCAGTATTCACCAGCAGCGTAATCCGGTAAGGGTCAGCATCCGGCGTCTGCGGATTAACCACCAGCAGGTCGGTACCACAGATCGGTTTAACCCCGGCCCCCAGCGCAGCCTTATAGAATTTAACCAGGGCAAACAGGTTCGTCTGGTCAGTCAGGGCCACCGCCGGCATTTTTGCCTCGGCCGAGGCTTTAACCAGCTCTTTAATACGAACCAGACCATCCACCAGTGAGAACTCACTGTGGACCCGCAGGTGAACAAATTGAGGATCAGTCATTACGCTTATCAGTTATCCAGCAGCTCACGCACCGGGCGAAAGCTACGGCGGTATTCAGGAAGAGGGCCATGGGCTTTCAGCAACGCCAGATGTGCGGGCGTCGGATAGCCTTTGTGTTTGTTGAAACCATACTCGGGGTGGGCATCATGCAGTGCCTGCATCTCGCGGTCACGGGTAACCTTGGCAATGATCGATGCTGCACTGATCTCGGCAACCTTACCATCACCTTTGACCACCGCCTCAGCCGGGCATGGCATCTCGGGGCAGCGATTACCGTCGATATAAACATGCCCAGGTATGACAGGCAGCCCGGCCACCGCTCGCTGCATCGCCAGCATGGTAGCGTGGAGAATATTCAGCTCATCGATTTCGGCTGGTGTAGCCCGGCCAACAGACCAGGCAGCAGCGTTCTCGATAATCTCAAGATAGAGTGCATCACGCTTTTTTTCGGACAGCTTCTTCGAGTCCGCCAGCCCAGCAATCGGCCGGGCCGGGTCAAGAATGACCGCTGCAGTGACGACATCACCCACCAGCGGCCCGCGCCCAACTTCATCAACACCAGCAATATTTGGGGCGTTAACGTAGACAAATTCAGAGCTTTGCATCACACCGTCTCTTTCTCATGTAACAGGGCCAGTACAGCATCGGCCGCCCGCTCATCTGCATTGATATCCAGCTGTTGATGGATCTCGGCAAAGCGTTGCTTCAACGTCTGCCGGTACGCTTCATCCTGCAACGAGCGCAACAACGCCGGGCCCGCGAGCTCCGGCGCCAGCCGCTGCTGCCAGAACTCCGGCACAATCTCTTCGCCAGCCAGGATGTTCGGCAGTGAATACAGCTTCAGCTCGATCATGCGGATAATAATCTGATAGGTCAGCCAGCCTGCTTTGTAGCCCACCACCATCGGCGTCCCCATCAGCAGCGCTTCCAGCGTTGCCGTACCAGAGGCGATCAGAATGGTGTCCGAGATCGCCATCACCTCACGAGAATGACCCAGCACCAGCTGAATATTGAGATCCGTATATTTGTCCCGGATCAGCTGACTGAGGCGGTCATGCAGTTTTTCATTGGCGGCAGGAATAATAAAGCGAGCATTGTCCAGCCGCTCGCTGAGCCAGCGCGCCGTCTCCAGAAACGGCTCAGCAATGTATTTGACTTCACTGCCGCGACTGCCCGGCAAAATGCCAATAATGGTTTCGCCCTCTTTAACCGCAAACCGGCTCAGCGCCGCCTGGCGATCAACAGTGGCCGGTAACCGGCTGGCCAGCGGATGACCAACCACGGCAACTTTCTGCTGTGTCG
>Ga0193950_1000059_pt1 | contig 37223 bp, 63 predicted proteins | sample BB_1_MG_FD_144485 | JGI IMG/M metagenome (GOLD analysis project Ga0193950, IMG submission 144485) | Microbial mat bacterial communities from the Broadkill River, Lewes, Delaware, United States - BB_1_MG | ecosystem: Environmental > Aquatic > Freshwater > River > Microbial mats | place: USA...
GTTAACTAAAGCATATGATTATTCACCAAAGTATAAGACTACTACTATTCAGAGGATGGAAATTATGAACCGTGAATGGTGTGAAGAGAATCTTGAAGACCTTAGAAATGAGAACGAGAAAGCTAGTTTGAAAATTGCTGACAATGACCAGTTTTTAGCAAATATGAATCCTGAAGAGTTTGAAGAAGAAAAGTTTAAAGAATTTATTGAAAACTTTGAAGAGAAATATAAACCTATGCTAGAACTTAAGGAAAAGTTAGACGATTATAATGCAAAACAAGAAGCTAACGAACAGTTTAAACTAGAATTAAAAGAACAACAGAAGTTTATCGAGCATTATGAAGAAATGTTAAAACAATGGCAGTAATTAAGGGTAGAAAATATATCTTATCTGGCGAGTTCAGAAAAGACCAACAGAAAGAGGTTAAAAAAGTGTTAGAGAAAGAGTTAGGAATAATTATAGTATGCTTCATTACTTCTGCTAATACTGAATTTATAGAATATGTAGTACCAAAGAAAAATAGAAGGTGGTTTGAAACTTTTTAAACCCTAATATTTATAAACTCTATTCTTTATATAATTTGTATGAAACATATTGATATTACTTACGATAACCCTAAGCAGAGGGAATTAACAAAAATACAAGAGTACAAAGAAACATTGAAGGAGCAGGTTAATATGATTGCTAACGATAATTCTGATAGACCTAGCACATTTCATATCTTAACAGATTATTACAAACATCTTATATCTTACTATGCAGGTAATCCAACATTAATAGACTCGTTTTTTCTGTATCAATATTCAGATACTCTTATAACAATATTTGATATACTTAACAAAAAAGTATTTAAGGGTGGTTTGGAACTTATCCCCCTGAATGATAACCCAAATAAAGAAGAAGAAAGTATGCTTAACGATTTTATTGATTCTGCTAATGAAAACGGTGAACCTTTGGTTGAAGTATTAAAACAAGTAGAGATTGGAGCTAATTGGAGTAATCTTAGGACTACATTAATTTTGAAGGAATATGTAGTTAAAGATGGAGTTCCTGAAACAATGGCAATTAAAGAAATTTTGCATATTGATCCATTAACTCTTGAACCTATGAAAGACAAGAAAGGTAGACTAGGTCATTGGATAGACGGAACAAAAATGTTTTTCAGTCTTAAGAATCGTAATCAATGGGTAGAAGAAAAAGAAGTTAAAGATAAATTATATTTGTCAGCTGATTATAGGATTAATACTAATGAAGGTTATACTTATTATAATCGTAATGAGTTAGTTGTTTCAAAAAAATTCCCTGCTAACCCTATATTTGCATTAAAAAATAAGATTCTAGCATTAATCGAACAAGATAAATATATTGCCAACGAATACTCTGAAGGAAAGCCTACAAAAAAACTAATGTTATTTAAAGGTCGTGACTCTGAAGAGTTAGAAGGAAGTTTGTTAAATTATTCTAACGCTATTAAGGAAAATCCAAACAAACAACAAATAATTACAATAGGAGGAGTTGAAAATAATCAAAATGTTGTAGAAGTAGTTGATTTGGTTAAATCAATGGAAGAAATGCAATTAACCGATATGAGAAATGAGTTTAGAAATGCCATTGGTGCTCCTTACGGAATAGCTCCAGTATATCAAAACGATAATAAGAAAGGTGGTCTAAGTTCTGATAGTATGGATATAGAAGTTACTAACGAATCAATAGAAGCTAATAAAGATTATTATAACCAGTTACTTAAATTCATATTCAATAAAACTCTTGGAATTACTGACTGGGAAGTAAAAACTAAGTCTAACGAAGAAGAAGACGAAGCTAAGATTGAAGACTTGTTATCTAAGAAACTTGCTAACGCTGAAAAAATATTAAAATTGGGTGGTAAAGCTAAATTCATTGCAGAAGAAAATACTGTATTACTTGAAGACACAGAGCTAGAAGCTCCTACTTTTGAACCTATGAATCAAAATAATGATTCTAATATGGAAGAAAACAATAATAAACAAGAAACTAATCTTGAAACCAAAAAGGAGTTCAAAGGAAAAATAAAAGAAATGCCTGAAAAGACAGCAACAGACTTAGTTATGGATGAGTTTGAGAAAGAATATAATAATATGGTTAATAATGCAATAAATAAAATAATTAAATAAAAATGGTTAAAATTAACATAGATAAATTATTGAAAAAGTATCTTCCTAAATTACTTAAAGCTTTTCAAATAGATTACTCAATAGGTTCAGCTGTTGGAATTACTAACGCAAAAAGACAAGGGAAAGAAACTAATATGAATCCTCTTAATTTGTCTAAGAAAGACCAAGAAGCTTTTCTTGATAACATAGAAACATTAATACGAGATGTAGACAACGATACAGCAAAAAAAATAAGTTTGCTTACTAATCAGTCAATAACTGATAGATGGAGTACTGATATGTTAGGAAATAAGTTAAAAGATTTGTTTAATACAGATGTACCAGGACATTTTACATATAAAAATAGATTTAAAACAATAGCACAAGACCAGAGTTTTAAGCTAATGACTGTTAGTGCTGACAATACAGCTCGAAGACTTGGAGCTAAAAAGAAGTGGTTATATAATTTAATGGATTCAAAAACAGCTGAAGATAGTATGGTATCACATTCTAAATATGGAAGTGAAGAAAAGGCAATAGATATTAACAAGCCGTTCTGGTATATGTATAAAGGTAAAAGAAGAGAATTCATGCTTCCGCCCGACCGCGTTAATGATAGGTCATCTATAGTATATACTTTCGAGTAATATTTATAAACATAAAACATTATATTTTCATTATGGCGATAGAATCTTTAACAGATGTAAAAAATACATTTCTAGAAAAGGAAACTGGCTTAGATATTCCAACAGTAGACCAAAACGAAGCGTTCATTAAATGGTTGCAACAGGAAACAGGGCTAGATATAAGAGTATATGACGACTTGAAACACTTTTTATTCAAGAAAGCTGACGAAACAAGTTTTTCTAGTTGGTTGCGAAAACTAGGATACGAAGGAGCATTGGAAGAAATGCAGAGAGACTTTTACACCCAAAGACTAGGCTTTATGATACCACTTACAAGTGGACTAAACTATTATAAGGGAGATGACAGAGTTTTCGAGTTCGATGGTGTAGATGATTTCGTAGATTTAAAAGGTTTAGGTCAAGGAACAATATCTAATGGTTCTATTGAAATAAAAATTAAACCAAGTTCTATATTAGATTCAACAATAATAAAAAAAGGTTCTGGTGCTAGACCACAAATAATAATACAATCAGAGAAAATAGTATTTACTATTTATGATGGAGCATCATTCCATGAAATAAGCTCAACAACTTCAGTAATTTTAGGTATTGAAATGTTAATAAAAGTTACATGGGGTTCATCTGGTATGAAGTTATATATCAATAACACTTTAGAGGATACAGATGTATACACTGGTACATATGATACTCAATCAAGTAATTGGATTATAGGTTCATCTCTAGGAACATCTGTTTTTTTCACTGGCAATATAGATTATGTTAAATTTTGGGATGACCAAACTCAAACAAATCTAATTGCTAATTATGATTTAACATCTTCTTCAGCAACACTAGGAAAAGACAATGTATTAGACTTATCAGGTAACGGTAATCACGGAACTAGTTATGGGAAATCAGAGTTCACTAGAAGTACATCAGGAACTTATGTAGAAGATGGAATAGTTAAAACTGCTGGAATAGATATTGCAAGATTTGAAGATGGCGGTATATTAATCGAAGAAGAGAGAGAGAATTTATTTCTTAATTCAGAATCTCCAGCAACTCAAACTATAACTGTATTAAATGCAACTAAATATTCAATCAGAGTTAAAGGAACTGGAAGTATAACTCTTTCAGGTGGTGGAAGTGGTACAGTTTCAGAAGGAACAAACTTAGCTTTTACAACAACATCAACTTCTGTTATTTGTACAGTATCAGGAACTTTAACTAGTGTACAATTTGAGAAAGGAAGTTTTAATACCTCACAAATAATTACTGAAGCAACAACAGTAACTAGAACAAAAGATGTATTAAAGAATGATGTTAGCGGGCAAATTGTTCAGGGTCAAGGGTCGATTTATTGTGAGTTTGATGTTTTAGGGATAGATGATGGAGCTTTTCCTACATTTTTAGATTTGTCAGATGGTACTTTAGATAATAGAATAACAATATCTAGTAGAGGTGGAAGTAATTATATAAGAGCTAGAGTTATCAATTCAGGAAGTACTACAGTAGATATAGTTTCATCAAATAATTTAATTACTCCAAACACTAAACATAAAGTTATGGTAACTTATAAAGATAATGATGTTAAATTATATTTTGATGGTATTAAAATAGGAGAAGATACTAGTACAATAATTCCTACTAACTTAAAAACATTAAATATTGGTTGTAGAATAGATAATTCAGCACAACTTAACGGACATAATAAAAATTATACTTACTATAAAGAAATATTATCAGAAGCAGAAGCAATAACAAAAACGAGGTTATAAAATGACATCAGTACAAGGATATATAGAAATAAATAATAAGAAGATGACAGATGAGGAATATGAAGAGTTTCAACAGTTCCTTAGTAAATACTTTTTGAATTATAAAGAGTTAAGCGTAATCGAAGGTAGAGAGTATGATAGTGTTATATTAAAAGATATTAACTTACTTAATGATAAACAAGATGAAGAAGGTAATATTGTACCAGGTATATTAACTATTATGAAAGATAGAAATGTTGTAATTAATGGTATGTGGAATCAAAATGGTATTCCTTATGGACAGAAAAGAGTAACAGAACAAATAGGAGAAGAAACTATATCTAAATTATTTGGAGAACCATTATATCCGTTTAGTTTAGATATGCATTTGAAACATACACCAGATGATATTATAACAGATGAAGAAGGTAATATAATATCAAAAACTAAAATAAATTATTTTAAACCGTTACATAAGTTTAGTGGTTGGGGAACTATCATTGAATATTAACAAACTTAATAAACACTATTTTTTAGTATATTGTAGGGGGTAAATCTTAACTCTCTACGCCCCCTTATTCTATTTGAAAAGATTTATAAACTTATAATTCGTGAATATATTACATTTGATAGATTGAAGTAGAGAGGTCAATTTTTATCAAATGGGATATATAAGTAATTCGGAAAAAGTAGTTCGTGCTACATCAAAATATTTTATATATGATTTTGCTACTGAGACTGGAGAGGTAGATGTTTCTAGTTGGAGTTTATATTTTTCTTTATCCGCAACTCAAGAAGGCGACAATCCAATTTTTACGAAACGAGAATCAGATGCAGAATATATAATAAAGGAATCAGGAACTAAGACAGGGTTTATATTTAATTTTAATACTGATGATACAGACATAGAACCAGGTATATATTATTTTATTTTACAGTTTCAAAATGATGAAGGTTTATTTTGTTTGCATAAATCAACTTTATTGGTGGAGGATAACCCAGACATAATATAAAATGGCAGAGTGTAACATAAATGCAGGAACTAGAGAGTATTTGGTAACATTTGACTGTGTGTCTTTTGCAACAACAGAGACAGATGTAAACCAAATAATACAGACAACAGAAGGGTATGTACCCGTAGAGAAATCAGGAAAGCTTGTTAATTCAGCAATCGAAGAGACAGTTGATAAGATTATAATGACAAAAGTTCTAGTAAAGTATCCTAGTGATTATTATTATTTTGGTGATGAGAACACTCCAGTGTTAAATGATTTCAGATTTTTTATTGATGGAATATTTCTAAGAACACAGAGATACGATGGTTCTGATTGGCAGGATATAGTAGTAGACGGTGGTTCGACTAGTGTAAACAGAATACTTGAGATAGTAAAGGATGTAAACGCCGAATTGTTGGTTAACGATAATGGAGATATTAGAAATTTAATCCGTTCTGCAAGTTTTAGTGATGGAACTATTGTTGGTGATGTAGGAGGAGACATGTTTTTAACTGCAGATGACAAAATATATAAAACTAAAAAAATTGAAACAAACAGTTGGAAAGTTATACAACCTAATGATTCACAAAATTCAACGGGAACTTCTTTTTATGTAGATCATACTACATTACCAGTAGATGGTTTTGTTTCAGAAGCTATTAAAGTAAGCGGTGTTGGTTTACCATCAGGTTTAAAATCGCAACTTAAGATTTACTTGCAATCAGACTTAGTTAATCCTGTTTGGGAGAATGTAACAGATGAAGAACTAGCATCAGGTAACGGAGTAGATGTTGATGAATCTACAGGAGAAATACAGTTAATCCCTAAGTTTTATGGTGTTGGTAGTACTGATGTTAGATTAGAAATTAATTTTTCAGAAGAAGTAACATTAAAAGGTAGTACAACAGACGGTACTGATATTTATTTTGAGAGTTTTGATGCTACGGTTGAATTCAGAGAAATTACTGATAACACTAATGTAGTTACACAATTAGAATCTAAGACTGGTGATGATAGATTAGATTTTAATTCACTAAAAAATACTCCAGCACCTGTTAGTGAAAGTTTCACAGACTTAGAAGACACACCAGCTAATTATACAGGTGAAAGTGGTAAGTTCGTAGTAGTTAAAAGTGCAGAAGACGGTTTAGAATTTACTGATTCACATCCAAGTATAAAAGAAAAATTCACAGACCTTTCAGATACACCTAGCGACCATAATACAACAGGTATTGAGAATGTAGTTAATAATCCATTTACTCAAAGTCTAGAATACAGAGAAGCACAATTAAGTGATAATAAAGATGTAGAAATATCAGCACCAGCATCAGGAGAAATATTGTTATATGACGAATTAAACTCTAAATGGATTAATGATGAGCCAAGAGTGCATTTAGCTTTACAATCATATACTCCAACTATAACATTTGATGATTGGGGTGATAACCCAGTATCATATTTATTTGTTAGTGACAATAATATAGTTCCTATTGATACACCATCTACACCAAGAGAATTGGATGTAATAGGAGTTTATAATTTTAATACTGAATTTGGTAAATATATTGAATTATCTGCACGAGCAGGTGAAACAATAAACGGAGCGTCAAGCTATCAAATAGATAAGCAAAAAGTAGCATTCTTTAAGTTTGATAATTCTAAAGATTGGAAATTAGTTTATGAAGGAAATATTGTTTCAGATTTAGCTGCGCATTCAGTAACACAGTTATCTGATGTAACTAATGCAGGAAGTGGTGCAATAATTACAAGTGCAGAAAGAGCAAAACTTAATAATCTAATTCCTGTAAGTGAGCCTATTGTCGTTACAGCTGATTTAGTAATAACATCTGGTAATTATGAAACATATAATAATGTAGTAGTTGAAGGACAAAAAACATTAACAACTCTAGTAGTAGATTTGCCAGTTATATCTACACTACCAACTGAAAGAGTAATATTTAGTTTTACAAACAGAAGTCCAGACAATTCTTCATTAGATGTAAGGGCAGGTGCTGGTGATGATATTAACGGAGCATTTTTTCAAAGGCTTAAAGTTGGAGAAAGTATAGTGATAGAAAAACCATCAGCAGGTACAAGTTGGCTTATAATATCAGAAGTTATTGATAGAAAACCATGTTATATTACTGATAATAAAGCAGTATCAATACCAATTGATTGCAACAATGTTTTTGTTAAATATACTGATTTTGATATAGGAAGTGAAATAGTACAAACTTTACCTGCATTGAACACAATAGGAAGTGGATTAAGATTATACTTCCAAAATGCTGATACTGACAAAACACATTCAGTACGAGTAACTCCTGATGGTTCTGAAACAATAGACGGACAATCAGAGTTTGAAATAGCCGGAAATGTAGAATTAGCAGAGTTTATATCAGATGTTGATAATGATAACTGGATTCTTGCTAATTTACATTATGATGTAAGTGCTATACATTCAGACTTAGAAATTGATGATGGTACAACAAGTATTGGAGCTGTAACAAAAATTACTCTTAATAATGGTAAAATTACTGGAACAGCAGATAATGTTGATTGGACTCCTAGAATAGTTATTAAAGATTCTGATTCAGATTTAAAAACTAATGAAATTCAAACATCATTCCCATTAGAAGTAAGTGAAATATCAGAAGGAGTAACACAATTAGGTATAACTCCAGGAACTTATGAAAGACAACACGCACCAGGATATTATGCAAGTCTAAATGATGATGTTGAAGTTGTAGGAAGAAAATCAACTGGAGTAAGAACTGGGAAATTATGGTTCGATAATGTAATTAAACCTGAAGGTCCTTTTATAGATATTGATAGAAATAATAAAAGGATAGGACTAGAAGAAGATGATACACTTGACCCAAACATTACAGGAGGAACAGCTTATTTGATTTTCTATCGTACAGCGTTTAAGGGAACAGCGGCAGCTGATGGATATATTCAAATCTCACTTGTAGACGCAACAACAGGAGACATAATTGAAGATGATAATGGTCAGCCTATCGCAGTACGCAAAGAATATAAAACAGATGATAAACTTGGAGCTTTAGAACTAACAGCTATTAAAAAATACACAGGAATTGAGTATTTTCAAATGGTTGTTGAAGAAAACTTTGACGGTGAAGAACTTGTAATCGAAGACAGAACAGAAGGAAACTCTTGCATTCTTATCCAAGCACTTAATACTAACGACCAAACTTCAAGAGGATTGCTTCAAATGGAGAATGATGTTGGCGTAAATATTGAATGGACTTCACACTATCTAGGAGATGATTTATTTACAGTTAGATACTTTCTACAAGAAGATAGACCTTTTACCACTATCACAGCAGGAACTGGAGAAACTGGAGCAGATGGCTGGCATTTTTACAATTTCACACAACTTAAGGTTGGTATTGCCTCTGATACACTTACGATAGAAGATGACGGAGCAGGAAGCCTAGTAGGGTTCTCTTTTGGTAAAGTTATTAGTGCTGAAAAAACACAGCTTCTAAGAGGTAAGGTTCTAAATACTTTCATCACCACAACAACACCAGAGGGAGCTGGTCGTGTATATGGTGCTAAGTGGACAGGTACTCCTGATGAATACACAAAAAATATAATAACAGATATAGACCCAGCAGGAGACCCAGTAATGGCTGCTAATTGGGAGTTATTGGGAACAAGTATATTTTGTACAGAAGATGCCTCAGGTAATCCGAATACATACAGTGGAGCGTTTACAGTACCTAGCGATGCAGAAAACTTTGCCACAATCTTTGTACCAAGTGAAAAGCAAAATCCAAATAAATTTGAGATTACAGATTTTTATGCAAATGTAGCTACACCGTTTAATGGATATTTTATCCACGCTCCTGAGATTGAAGGAGAAAGACATTTAGTTGAAGATACAAAGTATTTTGAAAGCGGACTAAACACAGAAGGATACGCTTCACTGAGATACACTATCAACTCTGCTGATACTCCAATGCCAGCAGGTAAGCTTATAAAAGGTAAAGCTGATATTACGGCAAACTGGGCAGGAACTGGTGGGGCTGTTGATTATCTAACATTTAACGAAAGTGGAGATGCAACAGTATCTACAACATTTAATGTTTATCCAGGAGAAAGTATTTCATCTGGAGGAACAGCAACTGTAAACTTTTGGTGGGCATATAAACAAGGAGGAAGCTGGATTAAGATAGACGAGTCAGAGGTAACGCATACTGCTATTAAAGATGTTCCTGTACCTCAATTAGTCACAATCCCAGCGTTTACATATAAAGCAAAAACTGGTGACGAATTAAGATGCTTTGCAAGTGCTAGTATAAATGATGGTGCTTATATCCAAACTACAAGTCCTCATATTTATTTATGTCAGACTACTATAAATTTCCAAGAGTTTATACCAGGTAGTGCTGACGAACCACTAACAACTTTATATGTTCAAGATGAACTAGATAATGACTGGGAATTAACAGCAGGAACAGACGGAAGGCTGAGAACGCTCCTAGTTGATGATTTGCCAGAAAATATTAATAAACATACAATTCAAACAGATTTTAGTGGTAATGATTTTAATGTAACAGGCGATGTTATAACATTGGTTGATAAAAAAACTAAGCAGGAGTACACTGAAATAAACACTAATACAGATTTAGATGATTACAGAAATTATATTGTAGATACTACAAGTAATACAGTAACAATTAATATTCCTTATGAACAAGAAACAGCTTTCACAGTTAGAGATTGGAAAAAGAAGTTCGATGTTAATAATTGTATAATAACTATCAGAGATGCATTAGATGCAATAATTCATACAGCAACATTGAATAAGAAGGATAAAGGATATATCTTTTACTTTGATGGTACTATTTGGAAGTATGGAGAGATTGGAAAAGGTATTATGGTAGATATTGCATCGGACCATACAGCTAGTACTGATTTTGGAGACTTAGTAGAAGAGAATGATACTTATACCTGTGTAGAGTTCAAAGGTATGACTTGTTATGAAAATGTAACTGATATGGGTACAAATGATAATGATTTAGCTCATAAGAAATATGTAGATGATAATTCAGGAATATCTTGGAATACACCTATAGATAATAGTATTACTGTTGATACTGATAGTACATATTCTATTGGTTATAATACTAATAAGCTATCATACATATATACAAATAACCTAGTTATAGAAGATAAAATAATTCATAATGAGGATTTAGATACATATATAGATTTTAACGATAATGAAATCATACTAAGAACAGGAGGTAACTATTCACTAAATGCAACTTCAACTGGTGTTACATTACAATCTGGTACAAATGTTAATGAATTTAGTATTGATGGAACTTTAGCAGGAGACAGTGATGACGCTGTACCTACAGAAAAGGCTGTTAAAAAGTATGTAGATGATAATTCTGGTACTGTTGTTAATAAAATGACTGTTACTCCAACAGCACATATTGAAAACTTAGATGTATCAAGTTTATCACCTTTTGGAATACTTTTTGTAGATAATACAGTAAATTATGAATTAAAAAGTCTGGCTGGTGGCAGTGATGGAGATGTTATACAATTAGTTCACATAAACACTGGTGACTTAAAATTAAAAAGGTCTGATGGTTATACAGGACAACAATTACAAATGCCTAATGATGCAGATGATACACTTACAAAATACGGAGGATGTACATTAGTGTATAACTCATCAAAAGGGTATTGGTTTGTAACAGGATTATATTATTAATCCTATAAAACTAAACATTTATAAATATAATTTGCTGTAATTTAATTACAGGAAATAAATTTTTCCTATTATTTGCAAATGGTAGAAATAATTTGCGTAAGCAAAGAGCAAGAAAAAGTATATAGTACTGATGAAGTTAAGCGTATTTTTCAATCAACAGACGATTTGAAAAAAATTAATTCTTATGTTGAAAAATCTTCTGACAGATTATATACTTCTTGGGCTTCCGTTGATGGCAAGGATAGAGATGGAGAAAAAATCCCCATAGAACTAATTATTAAATCTCAAGAAACTTTTTTTTCTAGAGGTGCACCATTACATGATTCGCATACTAATAAACCTATTGGTAAATCGGTAGCGTATAAAGTAATGAATGAACCCAAAACAGGAAAATTGGGAGTATTGTATCTTAATAAAGTATTTCGTGATTATCCTACAGATAATAAAGCTTGGGATAAAATTAAAAAGGGAGAACATACAGGTAGCTCTGTAGGTGGTTTTGGTACTATTGGTTCTAAGGAATATGATAACGAATCTAAAAGTATGATAGATGTATACGACTCGTTTGGACAGTACGAAATATCTAGCTGCAAAAACCCATCAAATCCATTAGCAATAAACGGAGCATATAGTGCTGTAGCAAAAGAATTTAAAATGGCAGAAGATAATAATATTGCTGAAATTATGAAAGAATTTAAAGATTCAGTGTCTACTTTTACAGGTTCTATTACTGATTTAAAAGAATCATTAGAAGTAAAAAAAACTGAAAAAAAGAAAGAAGCAGAAGAAGTTGAAAAACAAACTCTAGAATCTTTGGTATCTGAAATTGCTGAAATTAAGAAATCAATTAATGAGATGAAAGAAATTAAAAAGGAATCTCAAGAAGAAGATAAAAAGGAAGAAAAACCTGAATATAAAAAAGAAGATACTAAAGAAACTAAAAAACAAGTAGAAGAAGTAATTTCTATGGAAGCTCCAAATGTAAACTCTCCTAAAGAAGAGATTATTGAAATTTCAAAAGAATATGAAGATAATATGGAAAAGTTTGAGAGAGGAGAAATTTCTTTTGATGAAGTAGTTAAAAACTACAGAGGTAATTAAAAATGAATACAGATTTTTGTGACATTAAACAAGTAATGAAATCTACTTACGGAGATTTTAAAGATGTAAAGAAAGCAGATGCACCTATTAGTTATGCAACTGATACAGGAATGTTTAACGCGTTATTTGGTAGAATGGCGTTTACTCAGTTTAACCAAGATGCAGTTCTTTGGAATTTGCTGGCTAAAAAAGGATGGACTAAATCAGGTTGGAGAATTAGAACTGCTAGAGGTGTTACTCTTGGAGGTTTTGGTGTTACTGACGCTGGTGATATTCCTGAAACTGTGAAGTCAACTATCGTTGAAGTTGTGGCTAGTCTAAAACAAGTTGTAACTACTACTGAGATTGGTAATATTTCGTTTAATTTAACTGGTGACGATGTTTACACTTTTGAAGAAGAAATGAAAAACCACGCTCAAGACCATATTAAGTTACTTAACTCACAATTACACAGAGAACTTGATACTTTAGCTGGTACTGGTTTTGAATCTATTGATAGGGTTTGCGCTAGTAACGGAGAAGTAACAGCTCATAGTGTAACTGCTGGTGATGGTGACATTTATGGGCTTGATAGAGATTCTGCTACTACTTACGATGCTTATGTAGATTATGACGAGACAGGTGATAGGGATGTTAGTATTACTATGGTTAGAAGTATGATTGAGACTATCGAAGCTAATTCAGGGAAAAGACCTAAATTCTTGTTAACAGGTTATGACCAGAAACAAAATATTCTTTCACTAATGGAGTCACAAGTTAGATATACTGATAAGATTACTGTAGGATTAAATGGTATTAATACTTCTAATGGTTACTCAATGGGTGCTGAAATTGCAGAGTTTGATGGTCTACCTATTTTCGTTGACGCTCAAACAATTAAAGATACAGGTTCAAGAATTTACGCTTTAAACAGTGAAACTGTTTTCCTTGGAATAAAAATGCCTACAAAAGCTACTATGTCAATTACAGACCAAGATATGCTTAACAGGGGTAAATTAACAAGAAAAGCTATGTATTTGACTGGTGGAGAATTAGTATGTATAAATTTTCCATCAAATGGAAAAATTAGGGACCTTTCATAAGCCAATGGTAAATAAAGGATATATAGTAAACCTTATAAATAAAGGTAACTTTATATTTTTATGAAATAATTTTTAATAAATAAAGTAAGGGCTAAAACACTTCTTGAAAGTGATGATTATGCAATAACAACCAACGGTAAGGTTTACTCTTTTAAGACTAAAAAATTTTTAAAAGGAGGTGTTATGACTTCTGGTAATGGATACAAAAACGTATCAATTTTAACAAAAAATAAACAATATACTAAATATATACATAGATTGGTAGCAATTGCTTTTATACCAAATACATATAATAAATTAGAAGTTAATCATATTGATGGAAATACTATGAATAATGATGTGTCAAATTTAGAATGGTGTACTAGAACAGAAAACGCCAATCACTCGTGGAAAAATGGATTACAAAAAAAAATAACTGGAAAAAAAAACCATATGTTTGGTAGATTTGGTAAAAAGCACCATAATTCTAAAAAAGTATATCAATTCAACAAAGATGGAACATTTATTAAAAAATGGGATTCTTTAATGGATATAAACAGAAGTATAAACATTTCGGCAGGTCATATAAGTTCTTGTTGCAAAGGGGATAGATATTCTACAGGTGGTTATAGATGGAGTTATACAGATAAACTAAACAAAATACCAACAATTATATGTGATAGATGTGGTAAAGAAATTATAAAAACTGCACCCAACAAAAAAAGATGTACAACTTGTAGATATATTTCAAAAAAGAAACATTTATAAATTTAGTTTGTTATAATTAAATTATGGCTTTAGAAACAATACAAAAACCGGAAAAGTATGGTGGTTATAGAATCACTATACCAAAACAGAAAGCTTATGTAATAACTCACGAATTTAGAGGAGACAAATTTGTTTTTCATAAAGGACGAGGTTGTGTAGTAAGTAAAGGATTGAAACCTACATTTGATGCAGTTGGTAAACAAATAACAGATTATGGTATTGATGATGTGTTGAAACATTTTGAAGGTAAAGGCTTCAAAATTAGTGATTTGGATAAAAAGAAAAATATTTCAAATCCAAAGCCTTCTATTCAAAAACCTGAGGTAAAATAAAATGGCATTTTCATATGAAAAAACAGAAATCATGAACGCTGAAGGAAGATTGAAAAAAGTAATTGCAACTTTCACTAATGCAACAGCTGATACAGGTGGTGATATTGAGTCAGGACTTAACAAAGTATTACACGCGAATATTACTCATACTGGTACCACTGTTGTTGCATCTGCTCCTGTTTATACTGCAGATGGTGGTACTGTTACAATTAAAACAGTTGCTGACGCTGATGGAACAATTGAAATGATTGGTTATTAATTTTATTTTTTTCAATTAATTTTATAAACATAAAACATTATATTTCTATTATGGTAATAACAATAGATAAAGTTAGAAATAAATCTGGTGCAGATGGTACTAATTCTGGACTTATTGAAGATACAAAAATACAGGGAATAATTGACATGTCTACAAAACAGGCGTATAATCATTTTAATTTCAAATCAACTCCTACAGATACTATAGAATTTGTAAGGAATTATGATATTAATAATATTAAACTAAAAAAAGGTAAAATAATGACCATTAAAGAGATTAATATTAATGGTACTGATAGAAATATTAATACTTTTACTCACGACGAAGATTCAGGTAAAATACAGCCTGATATAAGATATAATCGTACTTGGATAAGTTTATTCCCTAGAACTTCTCCTATAAGAACAAAAGTAAAATATTCTTATGCAATGATGAAACCTTCAGGAGATGTAACTGAAACAACTACAGATATTATTGTAGGTGATTCGGTTGATATTGGTGTTGAAAATAACACAGACTTCGAAGTAGACGATTATGTTAGAATTCAAGGATTTGACGGATTTAAAGAAGTAACACAAATAACAGCGAAAGGAGTTAATATAATAACCGTAGATAAATTATATTATTCACATGTAAAAGGAAGTGTTATAGAGAAGTTAGAAGTTCCACAAGTTTTAAACGATTATATATTATTTGATTGTGCTTATCAAGTGGCAAATTATATAGTAGGCAATACTAGTAATCTTCCTACAAGTTGGTCACAAGAAGGAGAAAGTGCAACTATAGGTGTAGCTTATACACACTGGAGAGATTCAAGGGATTCTTTTAAATCTGAAAGAGATAATATAGAAAAAGATGTTTGGTCGCTTAAAGTGAGGTTATTGTAATGGCAATAATAGATTTAAATTTGGCAACTTTTGGACAGACTGTTAAACTTGTTAAAACTGGAAAAGATTTACTTATGAGTGGGGAAATAGATTTAACTAACTTGGATGGCGTAGGTTCAGATATATGTGCAGTAATTGTTAAACACAAAAAGAAAGATTCTAGTGAGAAAGAAGGAAGAGTTGAAACATTCCCTACAGAAATAAGAGTAAAAACTAATATTAATATTGAAGAAGACGATTTGATTATAACATCGACTGAAGTATTTTTTGTTGGTGAAGTAAGTCTAAGAAATAATGATATTTCAGGTTTTGCAGGTGCTTTATGTGGTTATAAAACTGCTCCAATGGAATTATATGAGACACTGTAAAATGGTAAAAGTAAGTAGTATCCCACAATTTCTTAGAGAGGTAAAAGAATTATATGGTTTTCTTATGTCACAAGAAATATCTATTAGTCCGTTAACTCCAAAAGATACTACTAGAATGGCAAAAAGTTTTCCTAGTACATACAAGTTTGTTAATGAAAAAATACAATGGACAACACCATTCTATACGCAATTTGTTAATGATGGTACGAAAAAAATGAAATCTAGACGATTTATTCAAAAGAATTTTCATCAATCAGGAGAAAAAAATCTAAAAAAGGCTTTTAGGATTGTAAATAAACGCTGGTTAGGAAAGTAATATTTATAAACTCTATTCTCTAAATAATTATTATGTTATAGCAAGTGCGTAACAAAGACCAAGTGGCAAGTTTTAACGAAATTAAATCAAAAGAAGAAATTTTAAATCTTATTAGAAATAGTGATATTCTTTCTACAACTATCAGAAGAGTTACAACAGTAACAGATACTTTTACAGCTACAGCTGGACAAACAGATTTCACTCTTACAAATGAAGGAGTTAAGAATATTCGTAGTTTAAAAATAAATGATGTATTAAAAGATTTGTATAAAGATTATGATATTAATATAATGGAATCAACAGCAGATAATAGTAAATTAGTTACTCTTAATGTAGGAGCTTCAGCAGGTGAAGAAGTTAAAATAGAATACGATTATAGTAGTTCAGGTGACAAATATTATCCTGACTTTCCTGATGATCATCTTACAATTAAATCATTTCCTAGAATACATTTTGATTTTTTGAGTACAGCTTATACTAATATCAGTTGTAATGATTCAACTCAAGGACTTAATATATTAATAGAATTTGGCGTAATAGCTCTTAATAAAGAAATTAATAACTATGAAAGACAATTATATGATCTAATAAGAACAAATAAAAAGAATTTATACTGGTTTAATTTACTTAGACCCAGTGGAAGAAGTGCAAAAGAATCTTACAGAAAAGTTCAAGGTAATCTTTTGTTTTCAAAGGTGTTTAATTTTACGGCACCGTTAGAATATGAGACAGAATAAATAATGGTATCTAATCAATCAAGAGTAATAGACACTGTTGCATTCGGAGAAGAAACAACAGTAGGAACAGAAGCAAGTAGTTATGATGTTAATGATTTTGGAACTATAGTGACATGTAGCTTGAAAACTACAGAAGATAATCAGGTTTTACCTGGTATGGTAGGAGGAACAACAGCACATTTACCACAGAAAATAGTTAATCTAAAAGCATCTCCTGTAGGTAGTATTACATTTCAACCTCACGGTTTACAATGGACAAAATATATTATTTCAGACTATACAGAAGGAGTTGGTACTTATTCATTACCAAACAGAAGTGCCGATTTGCCAAAAGGATTAAGTATCAAAGGAGCATATAATACTACAAATGGAATTAAACATCTTGGTAGTTTTTTGAATAATGTTAGATTTTCATTAACAGATGGTGGTATTTTTTCAGTAACAGCAGACATTATTAGTATGTTTTCAGAAACATTTACAGGAACAGTTACTTATACAGAACCAGCAGGAACGCCTTTAATTTTTTGTGATGGAGTTTTTACTTTTGGTGGTAATGAATGGGACTTGAATCAGATTAATTGTGTGTATAATGCAAAATTCAAACAACATTTTGGTATAGGTTCAAAAACTACAAATAAGAAAAGATTCCCTACGGCAATATATAGAAGTGGGAAAGCTGGAATTTCTTTTGATGGAATTGCAAATATAGAAGATATAGCTAACGAGTTAGAAGAGACTTGGGGAGGTTCTAATGCTCAAGATAGAAAATCTAATGAAACAATAGTGTTAACTTTCACAGATTTTGATTCAAAGACACACACTATAACTATGAGTGGTCAAACTAATGAATCAGAAATTATACAAAGTAATTCAGATGAGGGAGAAAAAACACTAATCTTCAAGGGAGATTGCACAGATTTTAGTGTTGCAGGAACAAGATAAAAATGAGGAATAAAAGAGTTATAGGAGAAGAATTATTAAGATTCGTAGATGGAGAAGAAATGACTGTAAAAATTCATTCAGTTGGTAATTATTACATTAATCAAGAAAGGAAAAGATGCAGACAGACAAGTTTTGACAAAAAAGGAAAAATAAATAATGTAAAATTCAATGATGGAGATTTTTATATTAATTTGGCGAAATTATCTATTGGTTCAGCTATTACAATTGAAGATTTGAGAGATGTTGATAATATTAAATGGGAAGAGTTTTATCAGAAATATTTTGAATTATCAGAAGAAAAAAAGCCCAAATCGCTAGATATTCCAGACTTAGAGCAGGACAAAAAGTCACAGGAATAGATGAAAGCATATTAGAAGCTTCAAAAATAAAAAGATATTTAAATATGGGAATAAGTCTTAAAGAACAAGGTTATGAATTATATCATGACATTGTTTTAATTTGGGATGAGTTAGACAAAAATGAGGCAATAATACAAATGGAAGAAGAAGCAAAAAGAAAAATGGGAGGATTATAAATGGCAGAAGGATCAGATTGGACTATAGAAGTTGATATGATTACAAAAAATCTTGAATCAGCTTTTCAAGGTGCTAATGTTGGTGGTGGAACTTCAGGGAGTGAAGGAGTAGAAAATGCTATGGCTGGTGGAGTTTCAAAAGGTATGAAGATGGCTGGGATTGTTGCTATACTTACACAGTTAAAAGTTGTAACAGATTCAATAGGATTTATTTTGGCTACAGTAAGTAGTTTGATTAGTTTTTTTGTCGTCAGTTTCATTCAGAATGTTATGGGATTTTTTCAAGACCCTGTTAGAAGCTTGTTAGAGCTTGGTGTTTGGATGGTTAATGGTATAATTAGTGGTATTGAGATGTTAGCTAATGCCATAGTACCTACAGCATTACAACCCGAAGGTGGTTTTGATTTTGGCGAAATTAGTACCGAGGAAGTTATTGAGGCGTATGATTTGGCAAAAGAAGCATCAAAAGAAATGGCAGACGGTTTAAAAATTACTGGAGAAGATACAGCTGTAAAAATAGAAGATGGTGCTTCAAGTATGGCTGGTAGTATTATAGATGCAATGGATTCTGCAAAAGATGTATTTGATGATTTGAAAGATGAAATCAAAGCAGCTGGTAGACAAATGAAAACTAGTGGAGGATTTTCTTTTGATGCACAAAGAGAAATTCAGAGATATGCTACAGGTCCATCTATAGCAGAAATAAAAAGAATGGGAGCAAACAATACTCTGAAATATAGTAGTAGGTTTTAAAATGGCGAGTTATATATATGTAAAAACAGGGTCTATTACATCTGAAGAGGGATATATAATTAATATTTCTCTTGAAAATGCACTTGATTTTGCATCAGGTATTGATACAGTAGATTTATCTATAGTTCAAACAACTAGTAGAAGTTTGATGCCTACATCAGGATTAAAACAAGATTTTGATTTCGATTTCGAACTTATAGACGATGGTCAGAATAAATGTTTTCAAGTTGATAATATAGGAAACCTTACACCACTTACAAAATTTACAACAAAAGACCAATTAAATTTCCTATTAGAAAGTGTTATTACTAATGAAGCAACAGCCAGATATTTTGTATATAATGAATGGTTAGATAAAACAATTCAAGGTCATTTAGTTATAAGAGGTAGAGCTACAGGAGACGCTTTCTTTACAAAAGTAAATGTTAGAGCAACATTAAAAGCAGGAGTAAATACTTTGGCAATATTTGGAGGCTAATATGGTTAAACAAATATATGATAGAGGAACAGATTCAACAGATACACCTAGCGGTTCAATTATTATACAGTCTTCAGAGAGTAATCTTGATATAGTAGAATTCATTGGTGATTATAATCTTAATTTGACTAATAATGATGAGTTTGAATATTTTGATATTAATAATGTAAAACAATTTGCTGGTTATATTCGTCAGAGTGAAAACGGAGATTCACAAGTTTATACTGGTTATGATTATGGTATTGAAACATCTGAGATTCCTGTAAGGAAAAATTGGGAAGGTTACACAGCTCTTGAAATAATTGAAGATATTATAACTAATTTTACTTCTCTAACTTGGGTTACTCCTGTAGGTATTGTAGATTCAAGTTCTATAAAATTATATCCTTCAAGAAATAGAAAGGCTAATCAAATAATTGATGCAATGCACAAGCTTCTAGGTACGACTCATTATGTAGATTTTGACAAAAATTTCATAGTTGAATATGAAGGTCAAGAACTAAATTCTAATTTGCTTCAAGTAGGAGTTAATTGTAATACTTCTATTAATGGTTGGGAAAGTGACTCACTTAATTTAGTCAAAAATTTGACTGTTCTTGGTGATATAAAAAAGATTGAAGAAATACAAACATTAACAGGTACAGGTAGTCAAACAGAGTTTGAATTAACAAGTCCATACACTGATATAAAAATAGAATATCCTTCAGGAAGTGGTACTTTTTTAACTCCATATGTAGAAGATATTAGCGATGGAGATTACGAAATATTGAGAGAAGTAAAAAAAATTGTATTCAAGACCTTAACCCCTACATTAGGAACTAATTTTGATGTCTATTATGTGTATGAAATTAATACTAACTTTGATATAGTAGAAGTTACAGAAGCAGAAATATTAGCTGGAACTAATCCTCATCATAAGCTTGTTAATGTATCTTATTTGAAAGAAGTTGTTGATTGTAAGGATTATGCAACAAAATACAAAAATAAGTTCAAAAATCCTCTTAGAGATGTTATATTATTAGTTGATATATTAGATGCAAACAAATATAGAGCTAATCAAAAAGTAAGAATTATAGACAAAACGCATCTTGTTAATGGAGAATTTGTTGATGATATATTCATTATTAAAAAGCTAGAAAGAAGTTTTGGAAACGGTGGATATTTTGTGAAATTAACTTGTGGTGATTCAAAACAGTTTGTATTTGATAGAGCTTCAGAAATAAATGAACGATTAGAAGAGTTCAATGAAACACATCCTACAGCAGAAATATTTAACGAAGGTATAACAGCTCTAGAAGATAATATTGTAGAAATAGAGTATGAAGTAACAACAGTATTAAAAAAAGCAACCCTTCCTGATGATATTTTGGTATCAGATGCTGGAAGAACATCAACAAATGAAGCAGACCATCCTGTTTTAAATTCTTGGTTACAATTAGATGGTAATGCTAATGATTCTAGTAATAACCAAAATAATGGAACTTGGATAGGAACTGAACAATATGCAGCAGGCAAACAATTTGCACAAGCTGCAGTTTTTGATGGTAGTAGTTATATAGATTTAGGCGATAATCCCAATGTAAAATTAGTTAATAATCTAACTATATGTGCTTGGGTAAAAATAAATACTTATAATAATTTTAAAAGAGTTCTTGGATGGGAAAGTGATAGTTCACATAATGCTTGGATATTTATTACTTTCAATGATAATAAAAAAATAGGGGCTGTATTTCGGAAAGCAGATGGCACTAATTTAGGTTTTTATGGTGGTGATATGAGCGATGGAGAATTTCATTTATTATTAGCTTCATATGATGGAGATAAAATGGAGTTTTATATAGATGATACATTTGTAGGTTCAGATGATAGTGGAACTCCACAAGACTTGATATTACCAACAAATAATCCTAGAATAGGACAAACATATATATCTAGTACAGATTCTACTATAGGTGATTTTAGAATATACAACAAAGTATTAACATCATCAGAAAGAGGAAAAATTTATAATGGTGGAAATGGATTAATTACTAATACATTTCAAGGAGAGTATAGAAGTATAAATAAAACAGAATTTGAAGATTTGTTTACAGAGGTAACATAATGGTAGTAGTAGGAACAGAATTAGATGCGGTGCAACAAATAGCATTAAACAGATTCTTAGCAGGAATCACAGGAATGAAAGTAGGAGATGATGGAACAACACCATCAGAAGGTGACACAGATATTGGTAATGAAATAGGAAGTTCAGGACTTCAAGGAACAGATATAAGTGTTGCAGGTCAAATTACTTATACAACTAGATACGGAATTACAGAGTTTGTAGGTGATACAATTAGGGAAGTAGTTTTGAACGAATCTACTGGAGACATCAAAACAAGAAATCTTACACCTGAAAAAGTAAAAGGTTCAGATGAGATTTTCTGGGTAGATGTAATAGTGAAAGCAATAGCGAGGAATAAATAGAATGGTGACATTATTATTAGATAAATTTAAAGGTGGAGTAAATTTTGAAGACAGAGGAGATAAAACTCATATCTCAGAAGAAGAATCACAAACTTGGGGAAAAATGTTAGACTTTTCACTTGTAGGAGTTGCACAAAATGCATATCAAATATTACAAGCTAATAATGTATTTGAAAATAAAGATTTTCTTTTTGCTGATGATTTTACAGATGCAAACGGAACTAATAATACTGTTAATGAAGCGTCTACTACAGCTATTTATGACTATGAAAGTAATTCATATAAATGTAAAATAAATGGTGACGGAACAAATGATACAGATAACGCAGAAAGTTCTTTTCCTGTAACTAATACACAGTCGTCATCATACGGATACAAAATAACTGCTACTAGTAATTGTGTTTTAATATCTGTAACAAAAATAGGTACATCTACTGCAACAAGAGTTATTTTGAAATCAGATAATAATAATAGTATAGCTACTGCAACTTTTTCGGGTAATATAGCAACTTTTTCTAGCCCACAATCATTAATAAGTGGTAATAATTATAGAATAGAAGTCGACAACAATGGGTCAACTTATACTAGTGCAAGGAATGGTTCTCCAAGCTACCCATATATTGGAGTTAATATAGATTTTATTACAGGAAGTGTTGGAGGCGTAGATGTAAGTTCTGATGCGTTTAATATTGTTAGTTGCGTAACACAGACAGGTAGTTTTATTGATTCAAAAATAACATGTGACTCCAATACAAAAACATTATTGGGAACAGAAGAAACAATTTGTATATATGCAGATAAAGAAACACCTACAGACACAGATATTACATTAGATATTAGTGATGGAACAACAACTCTTTTGAATCAACCTTTTAATGAAGCGATAGGATTAACAGGATTTAGTAGTGGAATATTAAATATTACTTTTAATTTAACTACAACAGATACAAGTGTAACGCCTGTATTAAAAGGTTACGGAGGATTCATAAAGTAAAATGGTAAACAAAGATAAATATATAAAAGGACATAAAGCTATGAAAAAATTAGATGGTGCAGAACACGAGAATATGCAGATACTAAGAGAAAGTATTAATATACTTTTTGAAAATGCAGGTATTCAAAAACCTGAAAAATTAAAAAGATTAAATGAATTGTTTGATGAGTAAAATATATAAACACCTTTCAACAATAATAATTATTCAAAATGGATAAAACAAAAAAAAATCAAGAAAGAGAAGCATATAGAGCTATGTTTTGGACTATGTTAATGGCGTTTATCATTCTATTGTTTATAACAATATCAATTAATTACGAAAATAATAAATATAATGATTTATTAGTTAATTCATCAAATGTAAGCGAAGAATTAAAGATAAATGATAGTGTTATTGGTAACAATACAGTAGACGGAACAGAAACTCTTAGAGAAATGCTTTTAAACAATACTAAAATTAATGAAACTATTGTTAATAATACTATTAATTTAACAAGTAATAATATTTCTAATTTAACAAATTAATTTTTAATATCAAATTTTTCATAAAATATATAAACTCGTAATATTATTATTATATTATGAATATAAAGTTTTTAGAATGGAATAATTATATTGGAAGTAGCGAGAAACAGAAAAGATATACTAAATATATTGCAAAATATTCAAGAAATATTAATTTTATATCATTTATACATGATTGGCTATATAAAATATTATTAAATCTTAATAATCCTTTTTTATTTTTTATTTGTTCATTCTTTGCAGATTGTATATTCTTATTTGGTGGAATTTTCAAATCACTTACACAAATTAACTTAATTAAAGGAGTAATAGAAATAATTATATTTATTATAGGATTTATTCTAATAACAGTTTGGAAACCAATTTATATTATTAGAAGGTGCATAAAATGATCATAAAATTAACACAAGAACAACAAGAAGAAATGAGTATTAATGAATTCTTTATTAATGAAGTAAAAAGTTTTGTAAATAGAATAGATGATTGTAATAACAGAATAATTAAAGTATCAGAAGCAAAATTATATGATTTGCTATACAGTTTAAAAGAAATAGAAAAAGATTTGAAAGAATGGGACGAAAAAGATATGTAAAAAGTAATAGTGTAAGAAAAGAGTTAAAAGAAATTAATGATAGAATGAATAAAGCAGAAACAGATATTAGTTATTTGAGTCTACAAACTGTTAATATTTATTCAAAGCTTGATGATTGTGAAATAGTAGAAGGAAGGAATAAAGAAGAATTAAAAAAGATAAAGAAAGATAAAATTAAGAAAAGAATATTAATTATTATTTTAATTATATTATCTATTTCAGGAATAAAAATAGGAATATTAAGTTATTTGTTAGAATTATTATAAAAAAATATATAAATTACTAATTCTATATATTTATTACCAGCGTAATCACTTGCTTTTGATTAAGTAATTTATATTTTATTTTTTTAGTTTGTTTTTATTAATACTAACACTAGTTTTACATCTAGGACAAGAAGTAATTGTGATTATAAAAATATAAAATGATAATTTTTAGACACACACCATGACTGCGAGTGGAAACATAATTTTTTAATAATAATATTTATTTTTTTATCAAATTTAATCATTCTTTTATAAATAAAAATATATTTATATAAATTCATAATAATTATTGTTATTAATATATAGTGAATATAATAAGTTGTCACTTCTACTGGAAAACCTACTAGCTAGTAGATACATTTATAAAGTTATGTTATATATTATATATTATATTGTAGTAGTAAATAAACATATATAAATAAATGTTAAAAAAAATAATATTATTGATTATATTTTTATGTTTCCACTCGCAGTCATGGTGTGTGTCTTTCCACTCGAAGTATAAAGGTTTCTAGTAAATATTTAAATAAAAGTTTAAATATATATTATTATGAATTTCAAAGAACATGAAGAAATAATAGCTAAATTAAAATTTTTAGCAAAAGAAAAAAATAAAGATAGTAAAGAATTTAATGATATTACAACATATGAATTTATAGATTTATATATAAAAGAAGAAACATTAAGAAAAATAGATTCTCCATATGAAGAAATAGAGATATTAAATTAAAAATGGAACAATTCACTGATGAAGAATTAAATTATAAATATAATATAGCAATACAAAAAAGAGCCGAATATTGGACTGCTGAAGATTATTTGATTAAAGAATTATATCTTAGACGAGCAGGAGAAGAAGCAAAAAAGGAGTTAGATAATGAAAATGGTAAAGAAACTAGTAATGTTTAATTATAAAGAAAGAGAAAATTTAATTGATTTCATAATAGATATAGAATCTCCTAATCTCTTTGCAGATGAAAAAGAATATTATGAAAAAGAATATAAAAAGTTTGAAAAAATGATGACCCACGAAATAGAAGAGTACGCAGAAAGTAAAGATTATTTACATTTCAGTGAAAAACAAAAGAGGTTAATAAAAAATGAATAAAGGAATAGAGAGAATAATAGGAAAAGGTAAGAACCTAGCAGAGTTCATGAACGATACTAGAGATATAAGTCAGAGATTATATTATTTGAATAAGAAAATGAGTTCAGGTAATGAGCATTATTTACAGTTTTGGAAATTAGATTATTATGATCCTTACAGAGCAAAATATAAACTTAATAATGAAGATGCAAGTTTCAACATTAGTAGGTATATATTGAATAATTTCTCGGGTAAATAATACTCCCCTGTAACTAATTTTAATTCAGAATAATTATATTATATATATCTGTGTAAAAAATTTAAAATTATGTAAATAATTGTAGATTAATTTCTTACCTCTTTTAATTTTCCTTGATTAATTAATGTTTGAAATTTTTTAACTGTAATTTCACAATCATAATCAGTGAAGCCTCTATCCATTAGATTCAAAGGAATCAATGTCATTCTATCTTTTAATGTATTTAGAAATGATATTTTTAATATTACTCCATCATTCCCTGCATATTTTTCACCTTGATTTATTGTTATTCTCATTTTTCTCATTAAATTAATGTAGGTTTATTTGTTATCTAATTCATTTAACATTATTTGGAAATGTGTTTTAATATTATCTAATTCTTCTGATACATTATTAAATTCTATATCTTTAATTAGATTCTGTAATAATTCTTTTTGAGCTTCTTTCCATAATGTTTTAATCATTAATTCTGAGACTTCGGATATAGACATATTTTTATCTAATCCTTCTTGGTTTACTTTTTCTCTAATTTCTGCTATTTTTTCTTCTGGTATCATTTTAGTTTTTTTTAAATAATAGTACCTATTTAAATCTTGTACTATTCCACAATTTTACTTTTTTATCATGTTCTTCTTTAATATTTTTTTTATCAGATTCCAAACAAAATTCTAAAGTTTTTATTTCTTGTTCTAGTCTTTCATCAAAAATTTGTTTATCAATATCTTTAAGTGCTTCTTTAAATGATAAATTAATAATATGCCTTCTTTGACTTTCAAAAATGTTAAGAACATCTTCAAAATCTATATTACCTTGTTCATAAGATTCAATTAAATCTTTTATTTCTTCTCTATTTAATATATTTTTCATTTTTCTTAGTTGTAAATAATTGTAGAATTTTCGGAATCCTAATAAACCGCCGTTAGTTTACTCAAATATATCCTCAGGAATTAAATCAACAGCTGAATCAATAGAATCATTAAAATCTTTAACTATATTTTCTGCATATTGATAAACTCTTTCTTTTTGAGAATCGTTTAAACTCTTTTCTGTTTCTCCAAGTTGATTTAATAATAACTTATAAACTTCGTGATTACAAAAAGTTTGAATGTTTTTTTGTTTTACTTCTACTTCTTTCATTTTTCTTATTCATTTGTAATAATTATAATACTTATTTATTTATAAACCTTTCGGATTTTCTATAATATAAAATAGAAAATTATATAAATATTAAATAATTTGTATAACTATGGAGAATAAAATAAAAGAATTACTAGAAGATTGTAAATTCCCCAAAAGAGAAAAAGAAGAGATGGAAAAGTATTTGATAGTAAAAGAATATCCAAAAGGAAAAACTGACCAAATAGCATTTTACAGAGCTTATAGAAAAATAAGAACTATTACAAGATTAGGAAATAGATTAATAGAATTTGGTATGATGAAAAAATGATAGAAGAAAAATAAAATAAATAAAAAATGTTTAATAACGAAAACATAATAAAAATAAAGGGAAGAGATGTTATTTTAAGCAGACAAGATACAATGGGCAGAACTAGATATTTCAAAGGAAAATATGATAGTTCTTTTCGAATAATTAGAAATATTAATAGAATAAATAAATCACAAATGAGAAAGTTTTGTTGTTTACTTTGAAATAATAACATTTCTTAATATACATTTCTACACTATACCATAGAATAAACGAAAGACTTATAAATAACGAAGTATTATAATAATTACATGGAAACTAATAAAGAAGTATATTATAACAATTATATAAAAGTAAAAGAAAGATGTAGAACCATATATTGTGGGTTGAAAAATACTAAAGATAATCAAGAAATATATAATAAGATAATTAATGGAGGAAAAGAAAATGAATAAAAAGAATATATTGCAAAAATTATATAAAATACAAATTAAATTAAAAGCACCAAAAGAGAATGAAGGGAGGTTTGGTAAATCAAGAAGTGCAGAAGATATATTAGAATCATTAAAACCAATATTAAAAGAATATAATTGCATAATAATAATGAATGAAAATGTAAATGTATTAAATAATGCAGTAGAGTCAGACATATTCAAAGGTTTAGATAAATTTGGTAAAACAATGGTAACTAAAACACAAACTATAAGACATTATGTTGAAAGTACTGTTACATTATATGATGTTGAAAGTGGTGAAAGTATAGAATCAAAATCAATTGCTAGAGAACATTTTTCAAAAAAAGGTAATGATGATTCACAAATTACAGGAGCTACAATAAGTTATGCAAGAAAATATGCATTAGGTGGTTTATTTATTATAGATGATACAAAGGATGCAGATAGTGGAGATAATACAAAATGAATAAAGAAAAAATACAGAGATATAAAGACAGTAAAGACTCTTTGGAAACATCTAAATTAATATTCCAAAGAAAAAAAGATGAGTTTGAAAAACAAAATGCTAATATTATATCAGAAATCAATGAAAAGACTATTAGATTAGAAGAATTAAAACAACAGATTAAAGAAGATGCAGAACGAGAGTACAATGAAACAAAAGAGAAATATCTACTTGGTTGTATAAGTATAAGAGTAAGTAAAGATGTTATATATGATGAGAAAACAGCTTTAGGCTGGGCAAAAGAGCACAAAATATGCTTAAGCCTGAACAAAACAGCTTTTAAAAAAATAGCTAAGATTCAAGAGCCTGACTTTGTAGAAATAAAAGATAAAGTAACAGTATGCTTTCCAAAAGAAATAATTATAGAAAATGGTAACTAAAGAAGAAAGATTAAAACAGCAACAAAAAGAATTAGAAGCTAAAACCCCTAATGATAAAATGATTAAATTTTATTCAAAAGGTGTAACAGAACTTAGAGCTATGTTAGTAGAATATCAAGAAGGATTAGAATATTGGAAAGAAAGAGCTAATGAATACAATAAATTGAGGAATATAAAAAAATAAATTGAGGAATATAAAAAAATGAATTGTAAGGAATTAATTATGAAAGAATTTGAATTAAATATTAAAAATGGAATGGTAACTGCAAAAATGTTATCAGAAAGAAAAGAATTAAATAAATATCAAATTTCTACAATAAAATCATCTCTAAGTAAATTAAAAAAACAAAAAAAACTTAGAATAGGATTCAGAACTAAAGGTAAAATGACTAATGAAACATCATTAGATGGAAGTAAAAAATTTATAGATGGTAAATGTTATTACTTATTATACTAAAAATGGTAAAAGCAAAAAATCCAGATGATTTAATTTTTAATAAATGTATTGAAACTAATAATAATATTTATTTCACATTCAAAAATAATGATAACATTGTTAGCATTAATAGAAATAATTATATTATTGGTTGCAGTTGTAAAAATGGGTGTAACGCAGGAATAAATAACAAACAATTATGTTATCACAAAAAGCATGTAATTAAAAAATTTGGGTTAAAAGTAGAAGACTTTGTAAACAAAAAAAGTATATTAAATATAAAAAATAAAAATGATTAAAGGTGGAATAGATACAAATGTACCAGACGAAACTGGTTTTGCTTGGTTAAGAGAATATATAAAACGAGCCAGAGAAGATAGTCTCAATATAAAAGAAGAAGAGTATAATGCAGTATTAGAAATTATTGATAGACTAGAAAAAGAATTAAATGAATATAAATTCTCAGATAAATGTTGGAATAAAATAAAAAGTAAATTATCTGCTAAACAATTATTACATATATTAGAGGATATGAATAAATGAATAGAACTAGAATGATATTAAAAGAAATGAACGGTCTCAGGGAAGTAAGTAATCATACAAAAAAGACTCGTGATATGGTTAAGATTGAGAAAGGAAACAAATTAGAACACGAAACACTCAAATTTTTAATTTGTTATATTATGAAAGAAAAATCACAAAAATTTTTAACAGAGTGTAGATTTATTCAGGGGGGTAGAGCAGATTGTTTCTGTCTAACCACACAATATATATATGAAATACTTATGAGTGAAAAAGAAAGCAATATTGAAGAAAAAAAGAAAATATATCCTAATTACTATATAGTGAAAATATTTGCAAAAAACTACATGAAAGAATTAAAAGGAATAAACAAGATATATGAAAAACTGAAAGATATAGTTTACGACTGTTAAAACAAAAATATATAAACATAAATCAATAGAAAATAATATAAACCTAACGGTTTATTTTGTTAACAAAATGGAAAACCAATATATAAGATATGAAATAGTTGAAGAAGAAGTTCAATTACAAGAAGGAGAAACAAAACTAGTTAAATCTGCAAAAGGAGTAAGAGAAGTTACACTTGAAGAAAAAGATAACATAGAAACTAATGTATTAATCAATCAAGTAAGAGAAGGATTGACTCCTGCATCAAAATTAAAATTAGAGATGGACAATCTTGAAATAGAAATAGAAAGAATGCAGCAAATAAGAAATGAAAAAGTAGATGCATATGATTTAATTTTTGACCAATACGATGAAAGAATTGATATATTAGACCAATTAGGAAACTATGGACAAGAAATATTAAAAGACTTAGGTATTGCAGAAGATGAAGAAGAGGAAGACGAAAAATGAACACTCTAGATAAAAAGTACGAAATACTTGAAACAGAAGATGGAATTAAAACAATAGTAAAATATGAATTAACTGTTGCAGATGAAAAACCAATTAATGATTTTGATATATCCTATGAAGAATTAAAAGAAAATATTGAAACAATTACTAATCAAATTAATGAATTAGAAGATAAGTTGACAGATTTACAAGATATTAAAAATGCTTTTGATATCTATAAATTGAAACAAGATGAAAAAGAATTATTAAAAGATAATACTGAAGAATAGAAAGAATTATAAACTCAAATAATTTATTTATTATTGTGAGAGAAATTATATTTTAACACCATTTTTAATATATTTATCTTTTAGTTTCAAACTCTCACATTTTTCTAATTACAAAATAGTAACAATTATTTTTAATATGTTAATATACATTTCTACACCATACCATAGAATAAACGAAAGTTTTATAAATAACGGAGTATTATAATTAATACAAATGAAAATGGTAAAATTAAAATATAAAACTAAGAGAAAGATTGAGAGAATCTATATTAAACTTAATAGATTTATTGAGGATGTTATTTGTTATCCTATTAATATAGTTAACAAGAAAATCAAAACAATGATTAAGAAAAGAAGAAATAAATTAAATACTGCAATTTATCAATATTTAGTAGTTCCTGACTGTTGTTTTGTAAATAAATCAAAAGAGGTAGTGTTAAAATGAAAGATTTTGTAAGAATCGGTGATGAATTAGAATTAGCTTTGAAAAACTGTATAGTACAAGATTTAACAGTTGATGATTTAGATTCAAGAGATGAAAAAAAAGATATTGATTGGGTAAGTATATATTACGAATCAGAATTAATTAATATAGATGAGTATAATGAGATTGTAGACACAGTTGAAGAGCATTTTGAAACATTAGAAGGATATGATATAACATTAACTCCACACAAAAAAGAAGGTTGGTTGTTTATGTTTGATAATGTGAGGTTTATTGATGAGGAATAATGAAAAAATGACTCCTAATGAAAAAATCATAAATAAAAATATTCTTACAAAAGAAGAGAAAGAATATATAAACAAGAGATTGCAAGAATTAAATAGTAAAGGTAAAAATGAAAAGTAATAAAGAACACGATGACTATGAGTATACACAAGACCACGAAGAATGGGTAATGGAAAAAGAAGAATGAAATATCTAAGGATATATTTGAGATTTTAAGATAAAATGGTAATTAAAATTATAGAAATTATAAAAAAATGTGAGTGTGGATGTAAATTTTCTTATGAAAAGGATGATATAGTAAAAGAAAATGTGGAAAGGTTTAGATCAATTGGTTTTAAAATGGTACCAATTACAATAATGGAATATTCAGTTAAATGTCCTATTTGTAAAAATAATATTTGGTTATGGGGTGAGGATTTAAAATGAAACAAGAAGAAATATTTAAAATATTAGATGAAAAACTAACAGAAGAAGAGAACATAGGACTAGATATTTATATTAGTAATACTATTGTAAAAGAACTAGAAAAACAAGAAAATAAGCTTACAAAAAAAAGTATAATAATATTACTAATAACAAATTTAATTTATTTTGCAATACTTATTTATTATAGAATTTTATAATTCTTTTATAATACTTTCGATACTTTTTTAAATAGTAACATCTTATATATATAGTAATGAGGTGATAACTATGAAAATGGATATAAAAATACATAATAAGATAGTAGATAAGATGAGAGAAGATAATACTCAACTTCATAGAGAAAACATTAAACTTAAAAGTAAGTTATACGATTTCACAAAAGGAAATAAAACCTTGATAAATAATTTAAATTAATTCTTAATTTTTTAATAGTAACAAAAGTTTATATATTAATATATATTATAATAATTACACATGAAAACTAAAAGAAACTGCTATATTAATGAGCTAATATATGATACATCAAGTGAAGGAATAATCAAAAAAGTAAAAGCTTTTGGAACTGGTGGACATATAACATTAAAAAAAGAATTAATAGGCAAAGAAGTAAAGATAAGTGTAATAAAAGAAAAATGAAACATTGTAAAAGATGTAATAATAATAAATATATTGTAGTACAATTAAGAGGAAATAAATTGCACATATGTAGAAAGTGTGGAAAAAGGTATAGTAAAACTCCAGAGATATTTAAAACAAAATGATAGAAAAAAGAGAACATATATGTAGTAGATGCGGAAAAGTATATTATAATTATAATGATTATTCTGAAGAAGAAGAAAAGGATCTAATTTGTTTTAGAGAGAAATGTTTTGAAAGAAGGTATACAAAAGATAATAAATAAAATGGAAGAAATAATATTAAATTTAATAGCTAATAAAAATAAAGAATATAAAGTAAAGTTAGATATAGAAGATTATCATTATTTACATTCAGGAACAGAAGAAGAATGTAGAAGTATATATAATGCTCTAGAATGTGTTAAATTAGGAATAGAACATAATTATAATTTAGTTAAACAAAATGAATGAAGAAATATACAATAAAAAAGGAGAATATTATCACAAAATATTTACATTGTTTAGGGATGGTTATATAACTGAAGAAGAGAGAGAAAAATTGCTTGATAAATTAGAAAAACTATACTAAATAGTAGTGACAATTTAAAAGAAAAAGAATATAAATAATAAAGTATAAGTATTAATGTGATATAGATTTGAGGAAATATTTTTAACCCTAATAAGAATTAAACTATATCGCTTTTTCATTGTAATTCATAATTGGTTTATTATTTTTCCAATTATAAAAGGAGTGGTATCCTTTATATTCATTATTCATTTTTCTTATTTTCTATTTAATATCATAATTTATTGTTACATTATCTAAACAAACAAACGGAATAGTTGTTATCTTTATTCGATGTAAAAGTCGGATAAGGATTTTAGAATAAAATCGAAAGACTTATAAAGTCATAATTCTAAACATTAATATAATAACTGGACATTAATTGGGCGTCTATTTTTTTGTTTCAGTAGTAACAAAATGAAAATAAGAAATAAAATTATAATGAAAGAATTAAGTTCTTTAAAGGAATATGAGAAAAATAATAAAATACATAATGAAGAACAAATTAGTTTATTAGTGCAAAATATAGATAAATTTGGTTTTACAACTCCTTTACTAATAGATAAGGATAATGTTTTAATTGCAGGACATGGTAGAAAACTTGCAGGAGAAAAGTTAGGAATTAAAAAAGTTCCTTGTATAATGATTGATGACTTGAAAGAAAACGAAATTAAAGCGCTTAGAATAGCCGATAATAAACTTAATGCAATGGGTGAAGACAATTTGGCGTTTATTAAAGAAGAGTGGCTAGAATTAAGCGAGAGCGGTTTAGATTTTTTGACAGGTTGGAAAGAAGAAGAGTTTGATTTTGAAGAAGAATCTACAGAAGTAGAAGAAGATGACTTTGAAGCTCCTGATGATGTAGAAGAAATTAAAACAGAGATTAAACGAGGAGATGTTATTAAGTTAGGACGACATAGATTAATGTGTGGTAGTAGTACAGAGTTAAAAGATGTTGAACTATTGACAGAACAAAAGAAATTAGATATGTGTTTTACTGACCCACCTTATGGAATGAAAAAAGAGAACGATGGAGTTTTGAATGATAATCTTAATTATAGTGATTTACTTAAATTTAATAAAAAATGGATACCTATAAGTTTAGATAACTTAAAAGATGTTGGTAGTTGGTATTGTTGGGGAATTGATGAACCTTTAATGGATATTTATTCAGAAATATTAAAACCTATGGCTAAAAACAATGAGATAACTTTTAGAAATTTAATTACTTGGAATAAGGGAAGTGGACAAGGTCAAATGTCAGAAGACTTTAGAATGTATCCAGTGGCAGATGAGAAGTGTTTATTTGTTATGAAAGGAGTTCAAGGATTTAATACAAATAGTGATAATTATTTTGAGAAATGGGAACCAATTAGAATTTATTTATATAATGAGCGAGTTAAATGTGGTTGGGATATTCCTACGATGAAAAAGATAGTAGGACATAGTGATTTGTCTCGAGACCACTGGACTTCTAAAAGTCAATGGAGTTTAATTCCTGAATATTGTTATAAATTACTACAACAAGAAGCAAAAGGAAAAGCATTTAAAAAAGAATATGAAGAGATTAAAAAAGAATATGAAAAGATTAAAAAGGAATATTATTCAACTAGGTCATATTTTAATAATACTCACGACAATCAAAATAATGTGTGGCATTTTGACAGAACAAGTAATCAAGAGAGAGAAACAACAGGAGGGCACGCAACACCAAAGCCATTAGAATTATGCAGTAGAGCTATAATGTCAAGTAGTAGAGAAAATGAAACCGTATTAGACTTATTCGGTGGTAGTGGGTCTACTCTTATCGCCTGTGAGCAATTAAAAAGACAATGTTATATGATGGAGTTAGATGAGAAATACTGTGAAGTTATTTGTCAAAGATGGGAAAAATTGACTAATAAAAAGCGTGAGGTTTTATATGATTAGTACTGTTAAGAAGGGTGGAGCAATAACTAAACATCGTAGGCTTGAGATAATGACACAGCTGGAAAAGATAGTTACAGAGGGAAGTATATTGGGAGTAACCAATCAACAACTTGCAGATAAATTTAACATCAAAAGGGATACTGTAGCAAAATATTTAAAAAAAATCTATAAAAAAGTTCCTGCTGATGATATTAAAGAAACAGAAGTAAAATTAAAAGTAATGTTTGATAAAATATTCAGATATGCTCAAAGAATAATGAATAATGCAAAAACACCATTAGAGCAAGAAAGAGCATTGAGATTATTAATGAATGCAATGAAAGAGTATACTGATTTTCTTGAAAGGTTCGGAATTAAAGAGAAAGTTGCAGATAAAATAGATGTTAAAGCAGATATAACAAAAGAGATTAATGTTAATATTACCACTTTTGATAATCAAAGAATTAAAGAAGTTGATTCTATGGAGGTTATAGATTATGACAGAATTGCGAACAACAATTAATTTTCTTTACATTTCTAAGTCATATAAAAAAAATAAAAGATATTGTATATTACAAGGTGGTACAAGGAGTTCAAAGACTTATTCAATATTACAATGGTTAGTAATATATGCGATTAAAAATCCTAATAAGATTATTGATGTATTCAGGAAGACTCGTAACTCGATAGCATTAACACTTAAGCCTGATTTTTTTGAAATACTTGAGAGTGTTAATTTGTCACAGGAAGGCTGGAAAGAAGGTAGTTATACATTTACATTCCCTAATGGTACAATTATGCGTTTTGTTGGACTAGATGATGCCTACAAAATAAGAGGACAAAAGAGGGATATAGGATTTATTAATGAAGCAAATAAAACAACAATTGAAGACTTTCAACAGATTGATTTTCGTTTATCTGAATTTATGATTATTGATTATAACCCATCTGGTGAGTTCTGGGTTCAATCTATGCTACTTAAAGAAGAAGAATATAAAGAAGATACTAGTATATTTATTTCAACATATAAGGATAATCCTTATTTAAGTGCATCACAAATTAAAATTATTAGTAGATTGGAGAAAACTGACCCTTTTAGGTGGCGTGTATATGGTTTGGGATTGCCAGGAATAAAAGACGAAACTATATTTAGAAACTGGAAAGTTGTTGATGAATTACCTGAATGTAACTCTGTAGCATTCGGTTTAGATTTCGGCTGGAATGATCCTACTGCACTAATTGAGATTAGACAAAATGAAAATAAACTATACCTAAAAGAACATATGTTTGGTAGTGGTATGACTCCAGATAATATAATTAATAAATTAAATAGTATGGTAGATATTGGACTAACAAATAAAAGTATTCCAATCGTTGGAGATAGTGCTAGACCTGAAATTATTGAACAAATTAAAAGAGCAAGATTCAACATTCATTCAAGTATAAAGGGTGCTAATTCCATATTTGACGGAATACAGCTTATGAAAGACTTTGAAATATATATTCATAATGACAGTAAAAATCTAATATCAGAGTTTGGTAATTACTGTTGGAAGCTAGATAAAAATGAAGAAGTAACAGATACAGCTGAAGACAAATGGAACCACGGAATAGATGCTGTAAGATATGGATTACAACAATTGAGAAAACCAGTCCAAAGAATAGGTGTTGTTAGTTTAAGTTTGTAAAAAGATACATTTATAAAACATAAGGTATTTATATGTATGTGGAATTAAAAATAATTCCCGAGACATAAAAATAAATGGTTAACAAATGTATGTAAAAAAATTAAAAGTAAAAAAAATTGGTAATTCTCACATTATTAAAGTTGAAAAAGAATTACTTGAAAAAGAAGTGTATGTCTTTGATAAAGAAGCATATGAAGATATAATGAAGTTAAGTTACTTAGTCGGAAGAGGTAGTAAATAAAAAATGGAAAATAAGATAAGTAAAGAATTAAAAGTAGAGAAAGAAGGAGAGAGATTTTTCAGTGTGTTAACTAAAACATATGATTATTCACCAAAGTATAAGACTACTACTATTCAGAGGATGGAAATTATGAACCGTGAATGGTGTGAAGAGAATCTTGAAGACCTTAGAAATGAGAACGAGAAAGCTAGTTTGAAAATTG
>Ga0193950_1000061_pt1 | contig 34750 bp, 36 predicted proteins | sample BB_1_MG_FD_144485 | JGI IMG/M metagenome (GOLD analysis project Ga0193950, IMG submission 144485) | Microbial mat bacterial communities from the Broadkill River, Lewes, Delaware, United States - BB_1_MG | ecosystem: Environmental > Aquatic > Freshwater > River > Microbial mats | place: USA...
AATTAAAACTCTAAGTTTATAGACGAAGTTCTCAAATATAAGTAAACTTATATTTTATTCTTCATTGTATCTAGTTTATAAAAATTACTATTTGTAATAATTGTAAACTTGATTAATTTATTAACATTTATATTTATTTAAAGATCATACAATTCAAGGCTTTCTCTAACAAATTACTTCGTTTGTCTCTTCTTGTTTTGTGGAGCGGATTATAGTAGGTTCTGACTTCATTGTCAAGAAATTTCTACTTAAATTTCACTTAATATTTTATATTAATATTAGTTATTCTCATTCAATGTATTGAGGTATTCATCACTTATATATTTCCTACAAGTATTGAATGACACTTCCGCCATCTTTGCGATATTATAATGGGTAAATTTTTTGTTTTCCATTCTCAAAATATTGACTGCATTTGCAATCTTCTCCTGTGCTTTTTTAGATCGATGTCTTGTAGCTGTTGCAATTGCCCGTACTTTTTTCTCACTCTCATTTATCTCCGTAGGTTTTGCAATCTTTCCCAAGAGTGTTTTTGTTTCTGGTTTGGAGTTGTGCTTTATTTTACTCAGAAGTTTTTGCAAACTCTCCAATTCATCTTTGTCGAGGTCTATTCTATATTTCATACTATATCTTTCATTTCATTTAATATATTATAACACACTCAGCCCTATGATAATATCTTTTTTTTCTAGTTAGTAGTAATCTTATAATGCTTATAAGACTTATCAGGTGGTTTTTATCCCTTAACCATAGGCTTTAAAGAGGTTTAAGGCTACCTTTTTAATGTTAAAAGCTACTTTTTTAATGTTAAAAGCTACTTTTTTAATGTCAAAAGCTACCTTTTGTATTTAAGTAGCTTTTAGTTATAGTATCACTAATTAAAAAGCTAAAGGTATAATGTGGAAGATTTAAAAATTGAGGTGATTACAAAGATGGCTGAAAAACAATATATAAGAAAAGATTTTGCACTTATAAATGCAAGATATTCATTGACAACCATAGAGCATAATTTACTATTAAAGATACTATCTCTTATCAAATTAGATGATGAAGATTTTATGACCTATCAGATTGCAGTTGGTCAAATCATAGAAGACAACAACCACACACAACTTAAAAATGCATGTAGAAAGATGATGACAAGAGTTTTAGAGATTCCTCTTAGCGATAATAAAAAAAATTTTCAATTGTTCAATTGGTTCAGCACCATAAGGTACATTGATGGAATTATTGAAGTAAGAATTGATAAAGATTTAAAACCTTTACTATTACAACTTAAAAGTAATTTTAAAGCATATGAGATTAAATATGTTTTATCTATGAAAAGTGAATACTCAAAGAGAATTTATGAACTATGTAAACAGTATGAAAAGCTTAGAACTAGAAAGATTGAATTAAAAGAACTTCAAGAAATGTTACAAGTTCCCAAATCTTATATTTCAAAATATATTAATTTCAAACAAAAAGTACTTGAAGTAGCAGAAAAAGAGATCAACAAATATTCAGATATAAAAATAAGTTTTAATCCTATAAAAAGAAGTCGTGCAGTATTTTGGATAGAATTCACCATAGAAAAAAATGAAAAAAATATTATCGAAAGAGAAGCATTTGAAAATAAAATTATATTTAACGAAGTGAAACATAAAAACTTCAAAATATTATTCAAAAAGTTTAATTTTTCTGATGAGGAATTTACCTCTGAATTTGAAAACTTTTGTCTTTACAATAATGAAGATGAAAAGAAGATCACAGATGATAACTTCAAAAAATGGTGTATGCAGAAAAAAAGAAAAATGATTGAAAATGAAAATAAAAATCTCGGTATACAAGAACAAAAACAATATGCTTGGGACTTTAAAAAAGCAAAATATAAAAGTGATAAGATCAAAGACTTTTTAGATTTTGATCTTGGGGTTGATTGGCTTAATATTTATTATCTCAAAGATATTAAAACATTTGAAGTTGTATTTAAAAATGAAGTTGTCAAGATTGGTTGGCAAGATGTGATGCATCCCCATTTTGATAAAGAGGAGATATTGTTGTTTAGAATTTATGATGATGTATCTGATATGAGTGATGAAGAGATATATTTGCTTGAGAACGGTGGTAAAGATTTGATGGAGGTTCATTCAAAATAAAAAGATTATCCTGCAGGGATCCATCGATACAAAGTAGCCAAAGAGACTCCCAAATCTTTTGCTACCTCTTTTGCAGGGACACCGCTGTTTAATAATTTTTTGGCGGAAGCTAGTTTGCTTTCTGTCATTACTCTTTTTCTTCCTCCCACTCTTCCCAATTTTCTAGCAGCATCCAATCCAGCTTTTGTACGCTCCACTATCAGCTCTCTTTCCATCTGTGCTAAACTTGCCATCACATGGAAAAAAAATCTTCCACTAGGGGTAGAGGTATCGATCGATTCGGTCAAACTTTTAAAATGGATATTTTTAGCATTGAGGTCACTCACAAATTTGATCAGACTCTTGACACTTCTCCCAAGTCTATCAAGCTTCCATACAATCAAAGTATCGCCCTCTCGCAAAACTTCAAGTGCAGTATTGAGTCCAGGACGATTTTCTTTAGTTCCTGTCATCTCATCTTCATAGATCCGTTCACACTCCACTTTTTGTAAAGCATCTTTTTGGAGTGTAAGGTTTTGGTCTGTTGTTGAAACTCTTGCATATCCTATAAGCATTTTTCCCTCGATTTATTTTGAAATTTATTTATCATAACTCATAAAAAGCATCATAGCACAATTATTCATTGTAAGAATAGTTATTAAGAATTTTAGATTGCCGTTTCTAAGGGAAAATAGATTCTCAATTGAATTTTATTAAAAATCACCGTTTAAAAGGGGATGAAAATCACAAGAAAGAAAAAGAGCTTTTTTTCTAGCTATTTTTTTTAAAATTTTCCTCGCATGCGCATGTTATATATATTTTCTTCTTCTTCTTTTATTGTTTATTGTTTACAGACCCCTCACGGGGGCAGTGTAGAACGGGGCTCGTGGGATTTTAAAAGTACTTTTTGTATGTTTAAAAGTACTTATAGTATATTACAATGTCCTCTATTGAAAAAAGGATTAATTTATATGAAAACAGAAATAGAGATAAGTGATAGAGTTGTTAGAAAAAATAATTTGATCAATGCACAAATTAGACTCAATGCAAAAGAGTATGATTTAGTAAGAACATTTATGAAATATATCAAAAAAAATGATTCAAACTTTTGGTCATTTTCTGTTTTGGCTTCCGAACTCGGCATCAATAATTCAAGAGGAAAACCGATGGTAAAAAGTATCCAAAGAAAACCTTTGGAGATAGAGATAGGGAAAGATGGACTCGTTTCCATCCCTTTTTTTAGTATGCTTAAATACAACAATGGAGTTTTTGAGGTTGACATACTCCCCATAGCTAAAGCAAGTGGATTCTAAAATCCTCAAGCTTAAAGTGAGATGGATTAAACTATCAACAAAGTTAGGCTACATATGCAGCTCTTACAACTTCTCCTGTTAGAGTTGATGTCCCAACTCTTTTTATATTAATACTTGCATTTAAATCTCTATCTATTTCAAAATCACAAATATTACATTTAAATACTCTTTCTTTTAAGTCTAAAGTTTTTTTAACTGTTCCACATTTTGAACAAGTTTTAGAACTAGGGAAAAATCTATCAATTTTAATTACCTTTGCTTTATATTCTAAGATACTCACAAACTCACTAAAAGCTAAATCAGATATCTTTCTTCCCCACATCATTTGCATCGCTTTCATGTTTAAATCTTCTATAAAAATATTATCATAATTATTGGCTAATTGATTTGAGAGTTTATGAAGATAATCTTTTCTTTGATTAGCTGTTTTAATATGAAGTTTTGCTAATTGTAGTTTTGCTTTTTTACGATTATTTGAACCTTTCTTTTTCTTAGAGAGATTCCTATTTAATCTTTTTTGTTTTAATAAATTTTTGAGATGATATAAGGGTGATTCTATTTCAGTTTTATCACTTAATGTTAAAAAAGTTTTTAATCCAAAGTCAATGCCCACGCTTTTACCTGATGTGACATTGTACTTTAAGTCTTCTTTCTTGATAGTGATGCAAATATAAAAATCACCTATATTATCTCTCTTAACGATTACAGTTTTAATAGTTCCATCTATTGGTCTTGATTTCCAGAACTTATATTTATAACCATTAAGAGAAATAACATTATTTTCTAATTTGTATCCAACTTTTCCTTTAAGAGTATAAGATTTGTATTTTTTAACTTTTTTAAAAGAGGGTGGACTCACTCTTAATTTGGTTTTACATTTTGCATAATCAAAAAACTTTTTATATGCATTATCAATTCTTACTGTTATATCTTGAACTGCTTGACTAGGTACTTTTTTCCAAAAAGAATACTTATCTCTCTTTTTAAGTTTAGTTATATGTTTTTGAAGTTGGAATTTATTTAAATGTTTTTTATGAAGTCTATAATATCTTTTATGAAGAGCTATACAATGATTATATATAATTCCACTAATATTAATAACATCATGAATATGTTTTTCTTTTTTAGTTTTATAAAGTTTATATTTATAGGTTCTAATCATCAATCAATCTCCTTACAAGTGTATTATAAAATAATTATCTAAATAATACAAGTATTTTTAAAATTCTTCCATTTTTCTTTCTCTTTTGGTCGTTCGCTTGTCTGTTGATTTTCTATATATTGTTTCACAATTGCAAGTGGAGCACCACCAACAGTAGTGATAAAAGATGAGTTTGTCCAAAGAGTTGGAAGTTTTGTTTTTAAATGATGAAATTCATCCCTTAATATTCTACTACTTCTCCCTTTTGCTTTTTTTACAAATTTCATAACACCAAATTGAGGATCAATTTCAGCTAAGATATGAATGTGATCTTTATCTGTTTCCATCTCTATTATTTCAACCCTTAATTCATTAGCTACTTCATTAATTATCTCTTTTAATCGTATCTCTACATCATCAATGAGTACTTTTCTTCTATATTTAGGACACCATACAATATGATATGTACAAAGATACACTATGTTGTTGTTTGTTTTATATTTCATAGAAGTATTATATTAAAAGTTTAAAGATAATACGCTTATATCCCCATAGTTGAAACTAGGGGCTTTACGCTATTTTTCGGTAAATTTAATGAAGATCTAAAAGAGGTGCTTTTGGAGATAAAAGGAGATTTTACGCAAACTTTTGAAAAATATATATTGCCCATGGATAGTATGTATGGAAAAAGAATCTATGAATTACTCATTGAAAATAAAAATATTGGTTATAGAAAATTCAAAATTGATGATTTGTATACTATTTTGCAAGTTCCAAAAAGTATGCAAACCTATGCTAATTTTAAAGAGAAAGTTTTACTCATAGCCATCAAAGAGATAAATAAACATACAGATATTTTCATCCCTGTAGATACAACAAATCTCCGAGATGCTAGCTGGATAAAATTGCAGTGTGGAGTCAGCAGAAAAATTACCCATCTTAATTTTGAGTTCCAGATGAAAAATAAAACTCAAAAATCTTCAAATGAAATACAACAACCTCTTTTGCAAAAAGTCCCAGATTCACAACTCACAAAAGTACAAATAGTAAAAGAAAAAATAACAAAAGTGATCAATAAATCATCTATAGAGATTATGGCTACAGATCATGAGACAGGTCAAATAAATAGTCATCTCAAACAATATTTCAATGAAAGGCTCTATGACTTCATAGATTTTTGTGCTGAAAATAACAAAGAGTACAAAAACTGGCATTTATCTTTTGATAGGCATATCAAAGGGTATGAAAAAAATATAGGGAAAAAGTTTGATAAGAGAGTATAGACATAAGTCTTAAAATAATATTTTACATATAAATACACTAAAATAGTGTATATTTGCGTATAAGTCTTAAAATGATATTATACACAATAATACACTAAAATAGTGTATTATTGTGTATAGATCTTAAAATCAGATTTTTTTTATTCTCAAGTATTTTTTTGAAATACACACAAACTGCGATATTTTTGACTATGAAAATAGCTCTAAAACGCTCATATCTCAATGATATGGACAAAACTATGTATCAGGCATAGTCTCATATGGCTGTGTCATAGTTTTGGCTTTATTTGGCATCTATGGGCTTTTTTGGATTTTTAGTTTTTTTGAACGGAGAAATTTTTTTGAAAATCTTGCTAGGAAAATATTTTGGATTTTTTTGAACGGAGAAATTTTTTTGAAAATCTTGCTAGGAAAATATTTTGGATTTTTTTGAACGGAGAAATTTTTTTGAAAATCTTGCTAGGAAAATATTTTGGATTTTTTTGAACGGAGAAATTTTTTTGAAAATCTTGCTAGGAAAATATTTTGGATTTTTTTGAACGGAGAAATTTTTTTGAAAATCTTGCTAGGAAAATATTTTGGATTTTTAGGGGTGAAAATTTAGGGGGTGAAAATTACCTGAAAATTGATAGAAAAAAAAGCTTTTCAACCTCGGTGAAAAAAAATTTTTCTTTTAGATATTTTTTTCTTTTTATTTTTATATGATAAAACTAAAAAATAGATCTATAAGATAGATCTATATTATAGAACTATAATATAGATCTATATAATGGGGTATTTAACTGCAAAAATGGGGTATTTAACTGCAACAATGGGGTATTTAACTGCAACAATGGGGTATTTAACTGCAACAATGGGGTATTTAACTGCAACCTTTTTTTGGAATTTTGCCTATTTTTTGGATAAAATGGGGTATTTAAGTGCAAAAGTTTTTTTTAAGCAAAATCTTATAATAGTTTGTATGTATAAGTTTTTGTTATATTATATTTATTGAATTTTATCCAAAAAATGGGTAAAATTTTGCCATAAAATAGGTGTCAAAAAAATGTGCTATTTTAGATAAAAATATGGGGGTATTTTATGGAGTTGAGTAAGATAGAATTATCAAGAACAGAGTACAAAAATCTTTCTACAAAGATACAAGGTGGATATACACCTGTAGATTATTTTCGTAAAAATTTGTTTAATGCGGATTCGAGAAGTTCGAGTGAACTAAAAAGAAAGAAGATAATTTATGAGGATGATGAGCATCTTATTAAGGTGGGAAGATCGCTACACCAAAGGCATAGAGATCTATTGAGCCTCCTGATGTATGAGCAATCAAGCCAAGCAGATATAGATGGGAGCTATTATATAAAGACATCGCTATATCAGCTCTCAAAAGCGATGGGATACAAAAATGTATCTGATGGGACAAGTGCTGTCAAAAGCTTGTTTGAGGATATGCGGCTGACACCAATAGTAAAACATGACAAGATTAAAAATACTGAAAATGGTCATATGTTGCTAGGAGATTACTATCATGATAAGGAGATTGGGAGCTATATCATCAAGGTTCCTGCGAAAACATCGCAGTATATTATACAGTCAACATGTGTAGAGATACCCGAAGAGATCAACCAAGAGATAGTACGAATACCCAATAAATATAGCAAGATCAAAGCCCTCGTGAGCTTTTTACTTGCCAATGAAAGACTTAAAAATGGGATATTTTTCAATACTATTTGTGAAAAACTCAATATAAATAATGCAAGTACAAAGTCACGCTTCAAGAAGCAAGTACATGAAAATATGAAAAGATTAGCAGATTTTAATATTGTTTTTTCTGAGGATAAGTTTTATCTCACCAAGCAGATTGTGCGGTTTGAGCGAGGGGTAAGCTGCGAGGAGATAGACAAACATCTTTTCAAATCATTTGTGGAGGAGTTGCAAGTAAAGTATAGTTACAAAACACTTTGTACCATTGATAACACCCAATATAGTTTTGTCGATGGAAAGATCCATTTTCTCAAAGGGGTGATGTCATATAATAATGTATATGAGCAGCTCAATACTCTAGAATCCAATGATCTTCTCAAAAAACTTTACTTCAAAATCGTCCCATTATCCGAACCATGTGGTTTGTTTGACTAAAAAAATAATCTATTTTAAAATAGGGGGGTTTAACTGCAATCATTTTATAAAATAGCCTATAAAATGGGTAGTTATAAACTCTTTAAAAATTTTCTAAAAAAAAGAGATACATATAAAAATAATTTTTTATATGTTGTCATACCCACTATTTTTTAAAGCGACTTTCAACAGGTCACTCACGCTTATCATAAGTTCAAGAGACCAATTTTCTAGCTTGTTTTTGATCTCTTTTGTGACAGGAACTGCATACTGTTTTATCACTTTTCCTTTTATAGATTTGTTTTTTGTCATTTTTTTTGAGTGAGATCTTTTTTGAGTATTACTTCTAATAAAATCATCTTTTAATGCTCTTGCAATAGAGATTCGTATAAGAGTAAGTACAGTCACTCCCATATTTTTTGCTGCATCTTCGAGGATTTTTTGCTGATCTATATTGACATTGAGACTCACCACACAATTTAATTTTTCAGAATTTTTCTTGCGTGGTCGTCCCCCTTTTTTTGTTTGGGTTGTTTTTTGAATATCGGCATGTGTTATATTTTGTTTTTTTTGCATATTAAGCAATCCAAATTTTTTTTCTTCCAAATTTTTTCCTTTTTCTTATATATCTTGGGTATAAAAATCGATAGACTTTTTGAGTTCATGCATAATCCCAGCTGCTTTTCTATAAGCAAAAGATTTGAGTCCTCCACTTTGAGCGAGTTCCAAAACGCTGATATTTTGGTTGATGGCGGTTTGGAATGCGGCACTAATTGGGATCAAAAATATCTCACACTCACAACCCAAAATATCTTGGATGATGATATTGACCTCTTCTATATCTTCTGGCTTTTGGATCATATTGCCTACAAATAAAATAGGTTTGTCATACTCTTTGATTGTATTGATAGTATCTATTGTACTTTGTAAAGTTTCCATCGTTGCATTAAAAGGGACAATCACAAGATCACTTTGAGCGATAGCCTGCTCTATTTTAATATCATTAAATCCCCCAAAATCAAAAATAGTATTTTCATATGTGTCAAGTGTTTTGGCATCAATATTAACCATACTGACCTGTTCAGGAAGTCGAGCTGCCAAACTTCCATACGGATCGATCTCTACCCCTTGATATCCAAATCCAGTAATAAGCTGATGTGCAATCAGACTCTTGCCTACACCCCCTTTAAAATTACAAATAGTTATATTCATCTACACTTCCTTTTATTTTATACGCAATTATACACTAAAATAGTGTAAATTTGCGTATAAAGAAGAAAAAAATACACCAAATATGATCAAATATATCTAAAACGCTCATATCTCAACGATATGGACTTTTTGTTATTAATCAAGTAAAACATGTTTTATATTATAAAAATCTCTTCTATGTACTTTAAAATTCATTTAAATAACTATTACTTATCTTTTTTTATCTTATAAAAAAGCAAATGAAAAAAATGAATTTTTTCTCATGCACGCATGTCTTTTTTATATTTCTTCTTCTTATAAAGAACTATTATAGGGAAAACTTAAGGGGAGCTTGCTAGGCTTAAGTTGAGGGCTTTAATGGAGTTTTTTAGTGCCGACTTTAGATACTAATTATGATTATTTTAGATACCAATTATGATTATTAGATACCAGTAATCATTAAGGTATTTAAAATATTTAGTTACCTATAATTAAAGTAATATCTAAAAGAGAATAGAGATAACTAAATTAATCTAGAATTTAGTATATGAAAATTATATGAGGATAAATTATGATGCCGTACGAACTTGAAGAAATTCAACAAAAAGAGAAAATTACACCACAGAAAAAGATAGCAAATAACTTTATACAAAATGTTATCGCTAATAATACAGAAAGTGCTTTAAAAATAGTTTGGTACTTAGCAAGTGTTCTTAATAAATGTGATTTAGAAAAAGAGATAAATACATTTACAATAAAAGAAAAAGAGATTGAAAAAGCTACTGGTATAACATCTACAACGATTAGAAGAAATCTCAAATCAATGATGAAAACAACAATTACTTTTATTGATGAAAAAAATAGAGTCGATAAATATAGAAACTTAATTCCAGCATTAGATATAAAATACAATGGAACTATTGATATCAAGGTATTTACTTCAATAGCTAAAATGATAATAGATGTAGTTCATGATAATACTACATTTATAGATATACCACAACTATTAAAACTTAATAATAAACATAGCATTAGACTACTTCCTCTTTTAAAAACAATTAGTAGATATGATGAAAGCAGAGGTATTAAAAGACAACGAACAGAAAGCTTACAATTTTGGAATGGTTTATTTGGTACAAAATATAAAGTTTTAAAATATATTGATACAAAAATCTTATCAAAAATAAAAGAAGAGTTAGATAGCAATAGTACACTTACTTTTACATATACATGCAATAAAAGACCTGTTGGAAAAGGTCGACCAGGAATCCAAGATATTACAATAATACCTGTTGAAAAGAAATCTTCAAAAAATAAAACACCAACAGAAGAATCTACACCTATAAAAAAATCTCAAACTCTTGAAGATATTAAAAGAGATAAATTTATCCATATTGAAAGTAAGGAGATATTACAAGAGATTGAACAATTAGTAACAGATGAAAATTATGTTACAGAGATGAGAATATTTATCGATTATTGCGTTCAAAATAATAAACGATATGAGAGTTATTCGAGAAGCTTCTTGAATCATCTGATCAAAAAGAGAAGTATAGAAATGTTGTAAATAAGAGAGTTATTGAGGAGGTTTCTTTTTTTGTTCTATACACATATATACACTAAAATAGTGTATATATGTGTACAACAAGAAAAAATATACCAAATATGATCAGATATATCTAAAATTCAAAAGTATGTCAAAAGATTTATGATCATAATATTAGGCTTCAGATGTCATGTAAAAACTATTTTTCTTTTGATTTTCTTTTCCTTATGAATACGCATGCATGTATTAAATATTACTATGTTTCCTATTCTTTCTATGTTTCCTATGTTTAAGAGCCAACTTTGTGGCTTAACAAAGGGGTTTAAGGAGGGTTAAGGCTAGCTTTGGTAAGTCATTAGGCTAGCTTTGGTAAGTCATTAGGCTAGCTTTGGTACACAGTTTTCATTTAAAAGTTAGTATTGACAAATTAACTAGCTTATAATATAATTGAATAAAGGTATGCAATGGAAGATAAAAATGATTTAGTAGTAATGTCAAATCCTGTTATTGATGGTAGATATTCATATACAGAGATAGAGGCAAAAATATTATATACCGTAATTTCAAAGATAGAGAGATATCATGATGAGTTCTTTGTTTATGAGATAGAAGCAAAAGAGATAGGAGCGTATAAAGATGTTAAGAAAGCTTCTATTAGCTTATATAATAAAACATTTTTGATTGAAGATAAACTCAAACCAAAAAACTTTGACCAATATAGATTGTTTTCAAAATTGAGCTACAAAGATGGCTATTTACTTGCGAAATTTGATGATGAGATGAAAGAGTTTTTTTTGCAGATCAAAAAAGAACTGGGTTTTACAAAATTTGGACTTAGAAATATTATGAATCTCAAAAGCAGATATCTTATTCGAATTTATACAGTTTTTAAAAAAGAACAGTTTAAAACTCTTTGGGAGATAGATTTCAAAGAATTATGTGAGCTTTTACAAGTGCCAAAATCCTATTATTTATATAAGAACTTTAAGAAGGAGATATTAAATAAACTCAATGAGATAAATACAAAAACAGATATCTTTGTTTCTTATCAACCTATAAAAAAAGGTCGATCAATAGTACGCATAAAATTTATAATACAAAAAGATGATTTTGAAAACTTTGTAAAAAATATTCGAAATAAATATCAAAAATATAATAATACAGTGATCTTATTTGAAAAGGATGATGCTATATTTACCCTTAATGGCGATGGTCATATAGAAAAAGATGATACACTTCTTTCAAAAGAACTTGCCGATCCCTTTTGGAGATTTTTATATGAAAAATCTAAAAAAGAGGTGTTGAAGTTTGGAGTGAAGTAGATAAGAAATTGTTAAATCAACGCCCCAGTAAGATACCGTATCTCATTATTCACCTTGATTTTTTCATATTTATATTTATTTAAAAGATTGTATTTTTCGGCTACTTTGAGTTTTGCTTCTTCAAAATCGATCTCATTTTTTAATCCGTTGAGAAAACTACTCTCTATATCGCTGAGATATTTTTCAGAATCCACAATGATATTGGTGTAAAGTTTGATGTTTTTATCCAAGATCACACTTTTAAATCTTGCTTCTTCATATCGGTTCTTGAGCTCTTTCTCTTTGGCTACTATATCCTCTTTTGAAGCCTGATACGCATATCTGTTTTTGGCTACTTTATTGGAGGTTTCCCATCCTCTAAAAAGTGGGATATTGACCCCAACTATCACTTTTTTGTCATCTTCATAATCATTGATGATGTCGTTTGACATGTATTTTGTGTAGTTTGCATAGACATTGAGCGTTGGATAGTGTTCTGAAAAAGCAGTATTTATTCTTTGTTTTGAAAGTTTTGCAGTAGATTGTGCCATTTTGTACTCGAGATTGTTTGTTACATCAAGAGCATTGACCACTATCATATCTTCTTGAGCTATCTCTTCATCTATCTCAAAGTTGTAGTCGTTTGTATATTGTTTGAGTTTAAAAAGTGCTATTTCGTAGTTGTCGCTGAGTTGTTGGGTGTTTATATACGCTTCGTTTTTATTGATTTTTGCTTCATCAAGATCATTTTTTGTGACCAGTTTTCTTATATACATTTTTTGCAATTGTTGCAGTTTTTTGGTATAAAATGACTCTTTTTGTTTAGCGAGTTTTATCTCCTCTTTTGCAATAGCAGCATCGACATACGCTGTCATAACCTCTAAAGAAAGCTCCCTTTTGTACGCTTCGAGTTTTGTATTTTGGAGCTGTATATCATAGCGTGTCTCTTTGATCGCTTGATAATAAGTGTGATTATAAATATCTTGAGAAAGAGTGAGTCTATAGCTATTGTACTCCTCCTCTTCATTCTTTTTTGTATCATTGAGTTTGTATTTTCTACTAGTGTATGAAACATCTGCATCGATACTAGGGTAGAGTTTTGATTGAGCCATACCAAGATCTGCTTTTTTTGCTTTGGTTTGGAAGCCTAAAGATCTTAGAGATGGGTCATTTTGAAGTGTCAAATCTACAGTATCTTGCATACTCATCCCAAATACAAAAGCAGGGACACACAATGGTAAAATATATTTTGTCATACTTTTATTCCTCATTAAAACTTCTACTAACCATATCTACAAATGGTTTGACCAAATAACTTAATGTTGTTCTTTTTCCTGTTTTTATCATGATCTCCACAGGCATACCAGGGAGTAAAAAAAACTTATTTTCTTTGAGTTGTTTTTTTCCTTTATCTGTCAACATAAGTTTGACTTCGTAGTACGATGCACCTGTTTGTTCATTGATAAATGTATCCGCTGATACATTTATCACTTCTGATTCTACGACTTGTGTTTGTTGTACATTAAAAGCAGAAAATCGTGTATCGGCTAAAAGACCCACTCTCATTTTGTCAATATCAGGAGTGTTTATCTGAGTGATCAAAATCATCTCTGAATCTTTTGGAACAATATCAAGTATTGGTTTTGATGGTGATATTACCCCACCAACTGTATGGATTTGGAGACCTGTGACATATCCATCTGCTGGAGATTTGATAGTGATACGCTCTTGTGTATCTTTGAGTGATTCTATTTTTGACTGTAAGTCTACAGTGTTGATACGATTGTCCACGAGACTGTTTGCGATGTCATTATAAAACTCTTTATTTCTGAGTCTCTGTGTCGATCTTGCTTCATCTATTTGAGAGTTCAATCTTTTTATTTCAGACCGAGATGTCGATATCTCTCCGTTGAGTCTGATATTTTCTCTTCTGAGTTCTCTGAGTCTTTGAACATCTACAAGTTTATCTTTGTAGAGATCTTCTTGATCATCTATATCTTTTTGAAGAGAGGCTATTCTTTGTGTATTACTCGATATGGTAGCGTTGAGTCCATCTATTTGATTGGTAAATTGATCTATTTTTTTGACAGTTATCAGCTCCTCTTCTTTGAGTGAAGTGATCTTTGAATCCAAAATATTTTTCTGACCATTGATGATTTTGATGATCGCTAGCTCATCTTTTTTATCTGTTATCTCTTTTGGAAAATCAATATGAAGACTTTTGTTTTCTTGTGCTTTGAGCCGTGCATTTGTAGCGATCGCTTCCATATATTGATTGGTCAAAGTTTTCAAAGAGGATTCAATCTGCGTAGAATCAATGATAATAAGCGGCTGATCTTTTTGTACAAGGTCACCATCTTTTACCAAAATCTCTTTGATGATACCACCCTCAAGATGCTGTACTGTTTTTTTGTTGCTATCAGCAGATACTTGACCCACTCCCACAATAGAAGTAGCCAAAGGAGCAAATGCCATCCAGCCAAAAAAGAGACCAAACACGATAAAGATCACACTCATTCCAAAACGGATCACATGATTAGGATCGGTGTTGGGTGTTGGGATACTGTTGTTTATTGCTTGTGCCATCTCTTATGCTCCTGGTTTACTTAAGTGTACTGTTTGTTGTGGTCTTTGTAATGCTTTTTGTGGCTGCGGATTTTGTGCCGCTTGAGCCGCTTGTGCATTTTGAGCCAGTTTTGACAATACATCTTTTGTGTCACCATACATTTGGAGTTTTCCATCTTGCATAAAAGCGAGCTTTGTGGTCGCCAAAAGTACATTTTGTTTGTGAGTGATCAGCACGACGGTCACTTTGTTTTCTTTGAGTTTCATCAGTGTTGCCAAGAGTGCCTTTTCACCAGCTTCATCCAGATTTGAGTTCGGTTCATCTAACACTATCAAAGAAGGATCCCCATACAACGCACGTGCGAGTGCAATTCTTTGTTTTTGACCACCAGATAAAGTAGCACTATTGATCACACTATCATATCCATCAGGAAGCTTCAGTATCATCTCATGCACTCCAGCCATCTGTGCTGCTTTGACCACTTTATCAGAATCAACCTCCTGAAATCGTGCGATATTTTGAGCCACAGTCCCCTCGAAAAGTTCTATATCTTGAGGAAGATACCCTATAAATTTCCCAAGATCTTCACGATTGTACTGCGATATATCTGCTTTGTCGAGTCGTGCTTTTCCATTTGCCAAAGGCCAAAGACCCAATAACGCTCGGGCAAAACTTGATTTTCCAGCTGCTGAGGGACCTATGACACCTACTATCTCCCCTTTGTTGATATGGACACTTAGTCCTGTAATCGAGGGTGCTTTTGCATTGGGTGGTATCACTACGATATTTTCCAAAGTCACTTCCCCTGTAGGATCTGGAAGTTTCATATTTTCTTTATCGGCAGGGAACTCTTTGAGTAAGCCATCGACACGAGCATACGACATTCTAGCCCCTGAAAATTGTTTCCAACTATTTACGATCAGATCAAGAGGTGCTAAAGCACGTCCAAGTACAATCGACCCTGCTATCATCATACCTGGAGTTACTTCACCAGAGATAGCCAAGTAACCACCAAGACCCAGCATAAGTGACTGAAACATCATCCGAAGAGTTTTGGTACTGTTTGTCCAAATAGCCGCATTTTCACTGGCTACTGTTTGGGAGTTGAGAAATGTAAAATGTTTCTCTTGCCACGATTTACGAATAGATCCTATCATCCCCATAGCATGCACCACTTCACCATTTCGGATATTGGCATCGACAAATACAGTACTTTTTCTGTTTTCAGTATTTGCTTTGCTCAGAGACTCTTTGGTGTGATACTCATTAGCGATAGTAATAGCCACCAAAACAAGTGCAGCAAAGATAGCAAAATATCCATAATAAGGGTGAAACATAAACAACACCCCCAAATAAATAGGAAACCAAGGTGCATCAAAAAAAGCGAAGAGTCCATTACCAGTCATAAACTGCCGTATCTGAGTCAGGTCAGACAAAGGCTGAGAGTTTGACTTCATAGGCTGTTTGTTGGACAATGCAAATATAGAGTCAAAAACACGAGTACTCAAAACAGCATCCATTTTGTTTCCAAGTCGCACAAGTACTTTTGATCGTGTCACCTCAAGCAATCCCATCGTAATAAACAAGATCACCACAATAGAGGTGAGCATGATAAGTGTCCCCTCACTTCTACTAGTCAGTACTCTATCGTACAATTGGAGCATATAAAGCGGTGGGACAAGCATAAGCATATTGATAAAAAAACTAAATACACCTACGATGATAAAGTATTTTTTGAGTTGAAATATGGAGCTTTTTAGCTCCGACTCTTGAGGCTTTTTTTGTTGCATAATCTTCCTTTGGTTTATTGTCTAGCGTTTGCTAATTTGAAAAGGTTTTCGATGTGAGCGAGTGATTTGACATGCTCATCGATAAATCGAAGTATCCCTTTTCTTGCCCAGTCAGCCAAAATATCATCACTTAAAGCATAGAGTTTTTCTGTATCAATGATCTTAAATCCATTGACCAAAATCTTTTTGTCTTCACCCTCACCTACAGCGATCTCTCTATCTTCTAAGATATCAGCTTTTACAATCGTAGCAATGATAGCAGCAGTAGAGACAGCTTGTTGCTCAAACCCAATGAGGAATTTTTTGGCATTTTCAAGAGATTCACCCGCTTCACCATTTTCATTAAATAAAGCAGTTCCTGTTGTTGTAGAGAAAAGCTCCGAATCTTCATCGATCAAGATCACCTTATTGTCAAGATTTTCTTGTGTAGCTGCCAAATGAAAAGGGTATTTTCGGAGCATCGCTGGTACATAAGATGTGATCCATTTCCCCTCTTGATTGATAGCTAAGTTATCTACACCTAGACCTACAAGTGTCACCAAAGATGGTTTTTCATCTCCTGTAAATACTACTGGAAATGCAGTAGAGATATGTGAAATCTCTTGAGCAAGTGTAGGGATAAAGTTCAAATTTTTTGCAAAAAATAGATTTTGGATTGGGTTGATCTTCAGATTTTTGTGTTCTTCTTTGTCTAATAGTACTAAATTTTTATACATTGTTTTTCCTTGTTTTTTTTTGTTTATTTTTTTGGGTCTTCCTCGTTTTTTACGACTGTATGTTTCCCCACTTTGCTGTTCTAAATTTTCAATAAAGTATTTACTTCCTGTGATAGTTTGTTTGAACAAACAACGAACCAAAAAGTCTCTTTTTGATTTTAATATTCTTGATTGATTGTAAGCGTCTGCTCTTTGTGTATCTGTTACTCCAAAATCTTTATAAAAATCAGGCAACACCACCAAACTATCTTTTTTGTTTTGACTATTTCGTCCAAAACTTGAGAGTACAGACTCTGCGTGACTCTCAATATATCGCATCGTATCCAAAAGATAAGAACTCTTTTCTAGGAGGGAGCTTCTGTACCGACCATTCCAAATAGTCCCAGTTCTTTGGTGTCGTTTGTTGTAAAATGTGACATAACTTTTGCCAAAACTTTGCATAAATTTGGGGAGAGATTCTCGTGTTTTTGGAGTAGCAACAAAAGTAAAAAACCCTTTGCAAAGTGAATACGCATGCATATCCACCCCATATTTTTTAGTAAGCACCAAAAGCCGTTCATAAAAAAAATCACTATCGATTGTATCTCTACAGATCTCAAGATCATCTAAAGCTTCTATGACTATATGCTGAGGCATCCCCTCAAAAAAAATACGAACTGATCTCCCCAAAACAAACCTTATTGTCTAAATTTAGATGCAATTTTACCCCAAGCTCTCTAAAAACAATATAAATAGCAAAAATAAAATATTATTTTCAAAAAAGGTGTCAGAGTGAATTTAGTCCAAAATAAGAGACAAGATGTTTCATTTGATTAAAACTAAAATGATAAAAATATGTGTGATTGTGGAGGTTAGGAGGATCAAGAGCCAAATGTACAGTTTGACTCTCTTTATGAAAAAATGATTTTTTGTTTTGTCGTGATAAAATTATAATAAACGAAAATGAAATGAAAATGAAACCACTTGATGATATATCTCTTTATTGAGTTGTGTTGTTTTTTTTGAGTCTGCACCTTCCGTATGCATTCCACCTCAGGAGAGGTGGAACGAGCTTGGTTGCCAGCCGCCAGCTCTTCATTCTTCACTTTTCATTTTCACGATCCCAACCAAACCCCAAATGGAAAACAAAAGCTCGTTCCCATCGGGGACGATGGGAATGCATACAAATCTCCACGGTTCCAAAATATCCCCCATTCACCCCACCATAAAATCATCATCAACAATAGTCCGTACAGCACTGATAGTCAAGGCATCATCTGCAAAGCTTCCATAAGAGGGGTCGGTCACATCCATATAAAATGTTTCATCACCTTCGATATTTGTGTCACCTATGATCTCTACAGCCAAAGCTACAGCAGATTCATCGCTGTACAAAGTGATAGTCCCTGAGATAGATATGTAGTCTTCTCCAGCGGTGGCAGTGCCATCTCTAGTGGTGTAGCTGCATGTGATATTGTCTGCTATGCTCTCTCTATCTCCCAAAAATTCCAATAAAAAATAGGCATAGCTAACCCCATCATCTGTTTCTGTTACAGAGGTTTGTACCTCCTCTTTACTCGTGGGAGCATTCACATAGCCATCTCGAATAGTTTTGTCTATCCACTCCTGATAGTAGCTCACACTTTGCCATGCACCAACCTCTCCAAAACTAGAATCGACCACATAGTTTGAGTCAGTACTGACATTATCAGCAGAGATAGAGGCAGTATACGAAGCGACTCCTGCTATTTTGTCATCTACAAAAGCAGGTCCTCCGCTGTCTCCTGCTGCTATCATCCCCTCCTCATAACCCAATCCAAGATCATCAAGACCCAATATATTTCCAAAAGCATCATTGACACTATACGCACTATCAAAATCTGCAGCGAGCACCGCATCCTCCAAAGGCTCCCACGCTAGATTGGTGCTAGCGGCACTATAAATATCATAAAAATCACTCTCAAATGTATTGGATGTTTTGAGTTTGAGTATGTCGGTTGCATCGAGTATCTCTCCAGAACTCCCACTCCCATAAGCTCCATACCCAACCATCGTAAACTCTTGACCAGAGACAATACTCTCTCTATAAATATCATAGCGTTCATAAAATTCAGAGGGATTTTCCTCTAGTGTCAAGATAGCGAGGTCTCCATTGGAGTTGGTGCTATCATATCCATCGTATACCTGTATGGTTGCGTTATACGCTTGTGTACCTGTAGCAGTATCAAAATAAACAACGATATTGTCAGTATCATACCCCTCAAATACATGTGCAGCAGTCAAAACAGACCGACCATCATAAAGCAAAGCACCTGTACCATAACTCTGGGAGTTGGATACTCGTACGACAGAGTTATAATAGTCTGTATAGTTGGTATGATAAAGTGGGTTTTTGTAGTTGTTTAGATAGGTTGTCATAGGAAGCTCTTTTGCAATTTTTTATATTATATCAAATATTTTCCTAGTTTGTTTTTTTTGAGTCCGCTAACTCCCATATGCATTCCCAGCAGAGTCGATGGGAATGCATACAAATCTCAACGGTTCCCAAACATCCCCACACATCACCCATAATGGTATCTACAACTCGCAATCACGATAGAAACATCGGTGACTTTGTAGACGAGTCGATGTTCATCTGTGATTCTTCGAGACCAATATCCTCTGAGCTGATGCTTGAGGGCTTCTGGTTTTCCCAACCCTACGAAAGGGCTTCTGTCTATATCTTTGACTAGTGTGATGATCTTGGCATGTATCTTTTTGTTTTGTGTTGCCCAGTTGGTAAAATCATTAAAAGCATTTTGCTCAAAAGCAACTTGTTTCATCCAAACAACTTCGGATCGGCTACGATGATATTTTGGTTTTTTTCTATATTTTCTATAGAATTTACTAAAATATCTTTGTTTGTATCTGACTCCAAAAGATACTCGGTGTCATCACTTTCAGATACGGTCAATTCAATTCTTTTATTTTGAAAAAGAACTTTGAGTTTGTCGATGAAGTTATAATCAAGCTCATCACTCTCAAGTACAAAACTTGCCTGCATTTGATCTCCTTTTTATTTTTTTTGATGCAATTATTATATCAAATGTTTTTCTTTGGTTGCTTTTTTTTTATCCGCCAACTCCCATATGCATTCCCATCGGGGACGATGGGAACGAGGTGCTTGCCAGCCGCCCATTCTTCATTTTTAATTCTTCACTCTTAATCTCCAAAATCACACAAACTCTTTGAAATACAGCTCGTTCCACCACTGCTTCGGTGGAATGCATACGAGTCTCCACGGACTCCAAACATCCCAATCACCCCTCTATCTGTTTCAAAAGCTCTATGATATTTGAGTCCGTGACACTCTCTTGATCCGATTTGGAGTAGATGGTCAACAGATACAAGTTTGACTCTTTATCGATATAATATGTCAAGACCCGAAACCCTTTGCTTTTTCCTGTGGGGACACTTGAGTTGGCTACTCTTATTTTGTAGCAACTATTTGCGAGCGGTGTCCCTAGCTTGGGATTTTTTAAAAGTTCAGCGACAAGAGATTGCAGATCATCTTTGATCTTTTTGTATCGTTTAGATAATTTCTTTACATTTTTATCAAACTCAGGAAGTGTAGAGATACTACAAGGCATTGAGTAGCTTTTCGATTGGTTGGGCTTCTAATCTCCCTTTTTTTATCATATTGAGCTCTTTTACCGCTTGTTTGACACTGGATTCAATATCTGTTTTTGGTTGGGTTATCTCCTCTTTGATTCGCACTTTATCGTTTGGTAACTTTTGTAAAAATAGCATCACTTTGTCGATAATAGTATCTTCAACTTCGAGTCGTAATGTATGCATATCTTCTCCTTTTTGTTTTATTTTGATGTAATTATTATATCAAATGTTTTCCTCGGTTGCTTTTTTTGGAATCCGCCAACTCCCAATTCTTCACTCTTCATCTCCTTATCGGTCTCAAAATAGCTGAGAATGAGTCCCGATTCTTACGAGGTTGAGTACTTCATCATGTACTTTGTATATCACAAGAACATCGCCGCTGATATGAAACTCTCGAAAACCTATATAGTCACCTTTTAAAGCGTGATCCAATGATTCAGATGGGAGCTGTTCCTTTTTTAGGAGTGTGGCAACAAATACTATAAACTTTGCATAATGCTGTTCGCTTAGAGTGCATTTTGTAAAATCTTTGACAAACTGCTTGTGTCGTTTGATTTTAAGCACCTCTGAGGGTGTCCAGCTCTTTTATGAATCCCTTTAACGATAACTCTTCCATATTTTTGTTCTCATCTACCTCTTGCATCGCTTTGCGTGTTGTGGCATTGGGTATCTTGACAGCAAAAGGCAAACCTTGCTCCAAAACAGATTGGGACAAAAACAGATTGACAGCATCACTCAAACTAATATGAAATTTTTTAAACAACTCTTTTGCTTGTATTTTTGTTTCTTGATCCAAATATATATTGGTTCTTACTTTTTGTGTTGCAATCATAAAAAATCCTTTTTATTTTAAATATAACACAAAGATGGTGCTTTTGTCAAAAATATCCGTATCTTATCGACATCTGTACCAATCCGCCAACTCCCATATGCATTCCCATCAACTCACAATCTCATCAAACAACTCTTTGAGCAAACGGATCTCTTTGGGTGTCAACGAAGCTAATTTTTTGATAAATCTTGCATTGTCTATGGCTCGTATCTGGGTGACTACGATGTCGGATTCTTTTTCTAGTTTTTCTCTGGGTTGTATTCTCATTCGTATTGGCTGGGCATCTTCGATAAGAGAGGTGCTCAATGGTATGATGATAGTGGTGGGATAGTCATTTTTATTGAGTTCGTTATTTTGAAATACCACAACAGGTCTGACTTTTCCCATCTCGTTTGATTTTTTGATCGGATTGAGATTGACTAGCCATATCTCCCCTCTACAAACCATCATCGGTCAACCCCTCAAAATCGTTGAACTCTTTTCTATCACTCTCTTTTGTTTTTTCTATAGCCATCTGCAGTTTTGACTTTTTCGTTTTTTCTACACTATTTGCATACTGTTCTATCGCTTCACGGATGATATCACTCTTTTTTTTGCGTAACACCTGCACAAGTGTATCAAGTCTTTGCTCTAGTTTTTCGTTCAGTCTTACGGTTGCTGTCATACTGTCCCTTTTTGTAGTTTGTATTACAGTATACTGTAGTTTTATTTAGATTTTAAACAAAACAATCCACTATTCCAATCAAAATCTCGTTTTCGCATCTCTCAAAATCCGTATATGCCTTATGCATTCCCATCGAGGACGATGGGAACGAGCTGCTTGCCAGTTGCTAGCTGCCCCTGCTCACTCTTAATTCTTCATTCTTAACTCTTAATTATCTACCTCTTCCCGAAAAGCCTGCTGATCCAAATGCTCTTTATAATCGCTTACATTTTTTAGTGTTCTTGCTTCTAGTTTCAGGATGTTTTTTCTTACTGTTTCTCCCCACCATATTTTGATCTGGTTTGCTTTTTTGTTTTTTGGGCGGAGCCAGTCGTAGAACTCTAGTACGAATACTTCCCATGCTTCTTGAGATGCTAGGGCTTCTTTGATAAATGGGTCGAGGTTTTCGAATGGTTCGTATTTTTCTGGTTTGAGCTCTTTTTTTTGTTCAAATTTGTTTTTGGTGTGGGTCATAAGGGTGTCGTCGTTGTTGATAGCGGCGTAGTTTCTGATGGCTCGGTAGACTTTTTTGTACAGTACTGCGTCGATGTTGTAGCTCTCTATGGTATACAGCGTGCTTGTGTCGCTTCCGTTTTCTCTTTTGCGGCGTGTGCGGTTGAGTATGCCACATTTTACAAATGTTTTGAGGATATAACATAGATTTGTTTTTTTGACTCCTGAGGTCTTTGCTAGGGTTCTTAATGATGGGAAACACACCCCTCGCTCATCTGCAAAATTGGAAAGTGCTACGAGTACCATCTTGGCAGAGGCTACGAGGTCTGTGGTTAGGGCTTTGTTTAGGTATTGGATGCTCATTTTTTTCTCTCTTGTCTTAGGATATATTGTATATCCTCATAATGTATTGCAATAATAACTAATTTTGATTAGTATGTCAAGTATGAAACTACAATGCAACCTAAAACAGATACTAGAGTCCAAAAATATCTCTTTGTACAAGCTTCAAAAAGATACAGGCGTAGCAGTCAATAACCTACGAGCATACAGAGATGATTGTAATAAACAATTCAACAGAGAAGTACTAGCAAAAATCTGCGAAGCAGTCCCTTGCGAGGTACATGAACTCTTCACACTCGTCGAAGACAACTAAAAAACTTCCCCCTTTTCTCTTCCTCTTCTTAATTGATGGGTAACTACATGATGGTTCAAGGTGTTCACAGGGGGTAAAAAAGGTGTTCACAAGGTGGAATTTTTGGGAGTGTTCACTGAGTGGTGGTTGGGGGATTTTGAGTTATATTATGAGAGTAAGGAGTAGTACATGATTGAATTAATTTTGCTAATATGTATTTATATTAGTATAAAGTTTATGGTCTCTAGGATGAGTTTTGAGCAGAAACTGGATTTTTATTTTTTCTCTTTTTTGATAATTATTTTACTTTTATTTCTATTTATCATTTTAATTATAGTAGGATATGTTATTCATATTTTATAGTGTTTTCACTGTTTTGGTGAAATCCACATAAAAGTTAAACTGATATTTCTTAACTAAATAATTTTTAATTGTCTTTTACTCTTCCTGGTGTGTGTTTTCCACTCCAATTATAACCTTGAGTAGTTATATATTCTCTTATCTTAATTTTACCCAATATATGATCATCTTCTTTTGTTTCTTGAAGATAGTATTTTTCTATTTGTAATAAAAATGCTATATCTTCTCTTGCTTCTTTGAGTTTTTGTTGGAGTTTTTGTTGGTCTAGCCATTTTTTACCAAAGTATCCAGCTATTGCTGCTGTGACCAATGTGCCACCTACTTCTATCAACGCTACTACTATCTCTGTTTCCATTTTGTTTCCTTTTTTTTCAAAATACCGCCCAATAAAAAACCCCACTTTTTCAAGTGAGGTTTTTTGTTTGCAAAAATCTTCGGCGGAAGTTTTTACTATTTGAATATAAATAAATCCTGAGCTTTTTATATCCCTCCAGATAAAATATCTATTTGTTCCATTTAAGATCAGAGGAACAAATTAGAAATTTATATAAAAGAATCAGTAGTCAATGAAGTAGCTGTAATACCTGTTACTTCAATAGCATAATCTGCTGTAGTAAATGCATCATCACCATCAACATCAATTGCTAAATATGTTTTACCAGTTAAATCACCTGCATTTAAAGTAACTAATGCTGCAGAAATATCACTGTTTACAGCAGTATTAAATCCTGCTCCACCTGCAACATTTAATAATGTATTCATATTTGCAACAAATGTTGCAGCACTTGCAGAACCTGTAGTGATAGCTGTATTTACATTGGCAACCGTAACATCTAAATCAAATAAATCAGCAGTTGCTGCATTGACAGTAACATCAGTGATTGAGTCTAAACCAGCAACTGAATCAGCTGCAACTGTAAAGTCACCAGAATTGAATAAAAATTTATCGTTACCAGTTCCACCAGTGATAGTATCTGCACCAACACCAGCATCAATATAATCATTACCAGCTCCACCAACAATAACATTTGCATTTGTGTTACCAATAATATAATCATCTAAACCAGAACCTGTTACATTATCAATATTAGCAATTGTATCAACAATTGCAGAGTTATTTACAGTTGCACTATCTGCAGCAGCATAAGTATAAGCAACTGTACCAGCTGCAACTTCACTCACACTATCACCTAAATAGTCACCAATAGCAGCAAATACTGAAGTCCCATTAACAGAAGCTGTACTTAAGTTAACAACAGCACCTGTAGATGCAGCAGAACCTGTTTCTGTTAATGCTCCAGCTGTTTGATATGTATTTAGACCTGTAGTACCACCATCAATTGAATCTCCACCTAAAGTTTGGATAAAAGTTTCTGCAGCAACACCACCTGTTAATGTATCTGCTTTTGTAGATCCTGCATATGTAATAGTAACAGCTGAACCAGTAGCTACTGTTACACCTGAACCATCAATTGCTGTTGCTGTTGTACTTCCTACAACAGCTAATATATCATTTCCACCAGCAGCAGTGATCTCAAAAGCTTTATTGTTAGCAAATTGAGTATCTGTTAAAGTTAATGCAGCATTTATAGCAGTGATATCTATTTTTTCGATACTTGACATTGTAAATTTATCTGTATCTGTATCAGCAGCAGTAGAACCATCAGCAGTAAAGTTATGTGCAACTACGCTATCAAATGTCAATGTATCTGTACCATCACCACCGATGATATATGCATCCATATCATCATTAGTATTACCTAATGAAACAACAATGTTGTCATCACCAGCTCCACCTGAAACAACATAAACAACATCAGTTTCATCAACATTAATTGTATCATTACCAGCTCCACCATCTACTGAAGATTCAGCAGCTGTTTGTGTTACTGTAATAGTATCAATTCCAGCTCCAGCTGTAACAGTATGTTTACCAGCGTCATTTAATACTAGTGTATCTGCACCAGTACCAGTTGTAACATTACTCATATTAGCAGATGTAGTTAAGCTTATTTTACCTGTTGAAGCACTTGCATCAACATCTTTTGCTTTTGCAACTGTACCTAAAGTAACATTTTCATCACCAGTGATTACAAGTGTTTGTTTAGAAGCAAGTGTAGTTCCTGATGCAACAAAGTTAGACTCAAAAGCTTCAAGAGTAACAGTACCTACAACAGTGTCACTTGTAGCAGCTGCATTAAAAGTATTTACAGTAGCAGTCCCAACAGCTGTGTTTGTTGAACCATTTACATCTCCAGAAATAATTTTGATATTACCTGTAGTTGTACTTGTAGCAAAATCAAAATCCAATCCAGTTGTTTGTGTAGCTGCAGTTAATTCAACAGTCATATCATCTTTTACTGTAATTGCAGAATTTGCTTGATTAACTCCTAAGACAACTTTTGTAGCACTAACTTTAGAAATATCAAGTGCAGTAGCCGCACCATTAAGAGCATCAATAGTTAAAGTATTTATACCTGTCACAGTTTTACCAGAAAAAGCAACATCTTCACCAGCTAAATTAACAGTTTGAGTACCTGAAGCAGCAAATGTACTTACTCCCCCAGCAGTTGATGTATCATCAACATTGTATGTAACTTCAGCTCCATTACCCATCAAATTTAAAGTTTCAAGATTTGTTAATTTGATCTCTTGAATTCCAGCTGCATTCACTGTTGCAACATCAGCTGCTCCAGCTCCACCAGCAATAGATAAAGCACCAACTGCTGTAGTAGTACCAACATAAGAAGTATTTAATGTAACACCAGAATCATCAACTGCTGTAAGTCTTACCCCATCAGTTCCTGCTGCACCTGTTTCACCTTTAACAGATAGAGTACCACCACCAGATACAGTAGCTTGTAAATCTGTAGCCATTGCAGCATCTACATTTATTACTCCTGTTAACGCATTAGTAGTTGCACCAGCAATAATTGAAGTAGCCTTTGCAGCAGTAATAGTAGTAGCTTTACTATTTTCTGAAGTAGTAGTAGCAAAACCATCTACATCTATTGTTCCAGTAGAATCATTCGCTGTAACAGTAGCAGCACCATCTACAGTAATATTTCCAGTTACACCTGTAGCATCTAGAGTTATTCCAGCAGATTTCCCTGTAGCATCATTTTGATTTACTGTTAATACAGTAATCTTATTACCAGTTGCTAATGTTGAAACATTTGCAACTTTTGCAGCATCTATATTATTAACAGTAAGTTGAGTACCACCTGATATAGTTGAACCAGAAATATTAACATCATCTCTTGCTACCGTTAATTTAGTTATTCCTGAATAGTTTGCAGCATCTAAAGTAGCTGCTGTTGTTACAGCTGAAATAGTTGCTGTAACATTTTCAATATTTGTCACTGTAAAAGCAGCAAGATTTGTATCATCTGAAATTGTAGCTGTATCATTATCTGTTGATGATGGATCAATTAAATTATCTCCAGCATCTATTGCATCTTTAGTAGCTGAATAAGTATCATTTGCTGATGTACCAACTAAAGTTTGAGCTGCTGTACCATCTGTCAAAGTCAAAGTTGACCCTGTAACTGTACCTGTAGAACCTGTAACAACAGAACTTTTGTCTGCAGCATCAATAGTAGTAGGTACAACAGCAGCAGCTGTAGTAGTGATAGCAGTAGCACCGATAGTCATAGCATCAGAAAGACCAGCTTTTGCAACTGCAACTGTACCATCTGTAAATGACAATGTTTTACCAGCTGCACCTTGGATAGTAGTAAGAAGAGTAGTCCCTGAATATACTGCTAGATCACCAGCACCTGTTTCTTGAAAGTTATAATCTGCAACTGCACCTGAAAAATCAACATCTTCGATAGTTGAATCTACTTTTAAACCTGTAACACCAGCGTTAACAGATACAGTTTGAGCTCCTGCAAGTCCTCTTACATCTGAATTGTTGTTTGCTACAATAAAGTTCGTGTCTAGTGCGTCTAATATAATTTTTGCCATTTTTTTTCCTTGTTTTTGTTGTTTGTTACTATTTTATTAAAATTATAATAAGAATACTTAAAAGTATCCTTATTTAATAATGTCTAAAGTCCCGTTTTGTACTGCAAACTCTTCATCTGCTGTAAGTCCATTGAGTGTGATAGCTACATCTGTAGCTTCATCTGATTGTACAGTTAATATAACTGTACCATCATATGCACCATTTGTATCTATAGCTACATCTCCGTCTACTTTTCCTGTAAATGTAATAGTATCTGCAGATGCATTAAAGTCAGAGATAGTTGCAGTAAGTCCTGTAGTTGTAGCTACTGTAAATGCTTCTTTTACTGATGTTGCTGTTGTATCTGCTGTAACTGTTACATTGAGGTCTGCTACTATTGTAGTGTTTGTGTCTGTTGATGTATTGTTATCTGTAGATGTGTTTGTATCTGTAGATGGTACAGTGATAGTCCCTAACTCACCTAAGATATCAAGTGTACCATTTTGTACTGCAAACTCTTCATCTGCTGTAAGTCCACTTACAGTGATAGCTACATCTGTAGCTTCATCTGATTGTGCAGTTAATATCACTGTACCATCATATGCACCATTTGTATCTATAGCGATATCACCATCTACTTTACCGATGAAGTTTACTTTATCTTGTGAAGCATTAAAGTCAGAAATAGTTGCAGTAAGTCCTGTAGTAGTAGCTACATTGAACTGATCATATTTTGTTGTTGCATTCATATCTGATGTAAGTGATACGATGTTTTTGAGTGCTGCTGTTGCATTGTCATCTGGAGTTACAACGATTGGTGTCCCTACACAAGTCCAACCATCATATTTATCATCTGTAGTTGAGCTGTTGTTATCGTTACAACTATCACCGTTTCTGTGTGTAATAAGAACTTCTAATCCATCTTCAATGCTATTTGTATCATTGTTGATGATTTCTGCATATTCAGCTCTGATCTCTGCATCAGATCTAGTATCGTTTGCATCATTCATAGCTGTTTCTGCTGCAGTAAGACTTGCAATAGTATTTGTAAGAGCAGTACCCATATGTGTTTGTACTGTAGCTGTATCTAATAAAGCTTTTAAACCAGCATCTGTAATACCTGAAGTAATAGCAGCCGCATCAGCGATACCTAAATCAAAACTACCACTTGCTTTGATAGATTTTACTACTGATTTCATAATCTCTTTAAATGCTTTTCTTTGTGCTGCTGCATCATCTGATGCAGCTGACATAGCTACCTCTACTACTTTTTGAACTTGTTGTGCTTTTTTGTATAATGCACTTGAAGATGTAGCGATATAATCTGTAGTCAATTCTGCTTCAGTTACATTAAGATCCAATGCTAATTGAGCTGTTGCTTGTGCACCAGTCAAAGATTCATTGTTTTCCATCAATGCTACGATCATTGTTGTAAGCGGAGTAACTACTGAATTGTTTGCTGTATAAGGAGCTCTTAAAACACCCTCAAATGTTGCGTTTGTATCTTCATCGATACCACCAGAGATCTCGATGATAGAGTTCGTAGCAACTACTGCTGGTATAGTCCATTTACCACCTGATTTTGTTATTGTTTTATTGACATCATCTACATATACAGATGCCCCTTTGATATACCCATCAATAGCTGTACCCGATGTTGATGCTGATGATGAATCGTCGCTACTGCTGCTACTGCTACCACAAGCTGATAGTAAGAGCGCCGCTGCAAATATAGATATTGAAGTTTTAATATTCATAGTTTTATTTCCGCCTTTTAATTTAATTGAATTTATACTATATAATAGCATTTTGGGACTTAATTTAATATATGGAGACCGACTTTGGATTACGGAAAATATAATTTTTGGTAATATTTCTTTTTTTTTGGGTATTTTTGGGTATTTTTGCTTTAGATAGGGGGGTGGAAAATGGTACCGCCTTTTGAATTGAGAGGTATTTATTTTTTATCAAACCGTGAAGATTTGTATGCATTCCCATCGAGGACGATGGGAACGAGGTGCGAGAGGGAACCGTGGAGATTTGTTTGGAATTGGAATTGAAAAGGTAGAAATGCCAAATAAAATAAGAATGGAAGATAAAACCTCGTTCCAATCGTCCTCGATGGGAATGCATATGGGAGTTGGCGGACTCCCAAAAAAGTAAATGAGAAAAATATGTAATATAAAAAAAAGAGGGGGATTTTTAAAGATAAAATATATAAAGGGGTAGTTAATCCCTTTATAAATCCTACTAATACAATCTGATTGCAAAAAGCATAAGAAGTAAAAGTATAAATATGTAATGGTTCATATGGAAATGCCTCCTAAAAGAACACTCCCCAAAGCCAACATTTCAGATACCACCCATCATTAAAAAAGGTAAGGCTACTAACCCTACCTTTTTTATAAGTGTTCTTTTGTCGATGTGGCTAACTACTTCCACATCAAGAGCACAATCCTATGAACCATTTCATATTGTAAAAAAATTATACCAAAAAATGATATAAAATCCAAACAGAAAACAAAACCGTGGAGACTCGTATCCGTTCCCATCGGGGACGATGGGAATGCATAAGGGAATGGAATTTGGAGTTTCATTTGAAGTCGTTGATCTCTATAAACTTATCTGTTTTGTATCCATCATTTTTTAGAGAAGATTCTAAATCTTGTAAATCATTGATGATTTCATTTTCGTATTCATTATATTTATTGAGTATTTTATAATCTTCAACAAGGTTATCTTTTTTAAAAACTTCTAAAAGTTCCAAAAAAATATTTGCTTTAAAATCATTGATATTTAATTGTAATTGCATAGTTAAACCTTTGTATTAAACAGATGAATTATATCAAAACCTAAGTGAAATGCACTTAAGTGCATACGGAGATATTTTGGAACTATGAAGACTCGTATGCATTCCACCGAAGCAGTGGTGGAACGAGCTGCGAATTGTAATGATGAAGATTTGTTTACAATTAGGATTGAAAAAGCAGAAAACAAAACCTCGTTTTGTTTTCTATTTGGTTTTTTAGTTTTTTTCTATTTGACCAGAGTTGATCGCTGTGTATGCTATAGTTATAACAAAAAAAGCAACGGTTAAAATAACTAGATATTCCATCATAAATCCCTTAAATTTTTTATTTTATTCTTGATTTTTTTATCTATGATTATTATTGTAATTGTCAAGATTATTATCGCAATAATATCAGAGATGGTTTTGATATCTGTAGAGTGTTCATAGTTGTTGACTAGCCAACTTATCAAACCAATAGTCGTAATGACAATAATACCCAACCATACTTTTAAATAATTTAATTCTTCTTTTACTTCATCTATTTGTGCCATAAACAATTGTACTCAAATAAAACTTTATCAAAAGAGTTGAGATATGGAACGAGTGGAAAAAAACCCGCAACTCCCAACAAATAAATCAAATACAAATCACCAACCTCGTTCCACCACTGCCTCGGTGGAATGCATACGGGAGTTGGCGGATTCCAAACAAATACCGATAAGAAAAACATCTGAGTTGGTTTTGGTTTTGGCTCATTTTTTATCAAACCGTGAAGAGTTATACATTCCCATCGTCCTCGATGGGAACGAGCAGGGAAAGGTCATGATAAAAAGCTCCAAAAACCGACCCTATACTCTTTAAGTCTTCATTTTATATAATTCTTTTACAAAAAAGGGTTATGATGAAAGAGACAAAACAAACAAAACTTCACAAAGAATATGAGCTTATCAATGCACGCTATAGACTCAGTGCCATTCAGACCAAAATCGTACTCAAGGTGATATCTCTGATCAACACCAAAGAAGATCCTGACTTTATGGTGTATCAGTTGCCTCGTTCGTTTTTTGATTTTTTGGGGGTACACAACACACTTATACGGATACGAAAAGAGTGTAAGGAGCTACGACAAAAGTCATTGTCTATAGAGATCGATGGAGATTGGGTGGAGACTGGGTGGTTTTCGAGTTTTACGTATAAAAGATCTGCAGATATTATAGAAGCTCGAATAGACCCAAATTTGAGACCGTATCTTTTTCAACTCAAAGAAAAGTTCAAACCCAATGAGATCAAGTATGTGATGTCTATGGAAAGTGAATATGCTATCAGGATCTATGAGTTGTGCAAACAGGACAACAATGTATTAAGAACAAAAGAGATTGAGTTGGGGGAGCTTCGTGACTTGATGCAAGTGCCAAAATCGTACAAAAAACAGTATATAGACTTTCGTGTTAAGGTTTTGGATATTGCAGTCAGAGAGATCAATAAACATAGTGATATGCTTATCTCTTATGAGCCCAAAAAACATGGGAGAGCTGTGTATGCTATTGAGTTTACTCTCTCTAAAAATGAGGCGAATATCTCAAAAGAAGGTGTGCTTGAGAGTGCCATCGAATACGATGAAAAAAAACACAAAGAGTTTGCTGTATTTTTTAAAAAGTTTGGGTTTGAAGATGTTGATTTTGGGGAAGAGTTCAAAAATTTTTGTCTTTACAACAACGACATGATCGAGAAAATAACCATAGCCAATTTTACAAAATGGTGTATGCATAAAAAAAGAAAAAAGCTAGAGAAAAAAGAAAAGAAACCTGAAAATTGGGACTTTAAAAAAGCAAAAGAGACAAGTGACAGACTCAAAGAGTGGTTTATGTTCGAGATTTGTTTTGATTGGCAAGAGGAATATTATAACAACAATATCACAACATTTGAATACGATGGAGTACATTATGGCTGGAAAAAGATCAAACATCCCTCTTTTAAGAAAGTGGAGATATTTTTGTTTGTTGTCGATGATGATCCCTATTTGGCGAAATATGAAAAAGCTCTCGTGAAATATTGACATACTCCCCATAGCTAAAGAAAGGGGCTTTACGCTAATTTTTGGTAAATTAAACCAAAGTTAACAAAGATACAGTGAAATGGATACAAAACTTAATTTTCCCAAAATATCTCCCTCTTAATCCAAAAAAAAGTTCTATATTGATATAATTTCGACTAAGAAATATAATATAGGTCGCCAAAAACCTTCGAGGTGTATTTCAGAAAGGGATTGATTTTTATCAGTCCCTTTTTTATTGCTTTTTAAATGTTTTTTGTTTATAATATCTCATAAAAAATATTTAAAAATTAATAATAAAAATTCCTCGAAGATTTTGGCAAATTTATCGGAATTCTTTATTATCCCAAAAGGTATAAAAATGAAATTCTGGTCGAACCACCTCCTTTGTGACTAATCAAACTAACTATCAGATACAAACCAATGAACTTCTAGTAGATTTTCACGCACAAATGTTAGAGAAACTTTATCTTAAAAATATTCGTTCATGTAATTTTAAATATCAGATAGAGAAATCTCGTAAACCAAAAGAGAATATTGTGGCATTGCATGATAAGTTTATCTTTTATGGCTCAAAGATAGCGACCTCTTTTGTTATCATTGATGTAGATTATGAAACTATGGGGCTAGAGAGTTATACAAACAAAGTGATCGCACTTTTAGATGGTGTAGTTCCCTCTTGGATACTGAGAACTGACAAAGGCTATCATATAGGCTTTATACTCGATAAACCTGTCTACTTTAATAACTCTCAAGATAAAGAGAAACTTCAAAATATAAAAGAGATACTCACCTCACTTCTTAATGCTGACCCAAATGGAAGTATACGAACTACAGGGTTCTGGAGAAACCCACTGATGTATAGTGCTAAACTTAATACAGAACTGTTTAATTTAGAACAATTAAATACAATAACACAAAAGAGATATTTAAAAATATGTAAAGAGATATATCAAGAACGCAAAAAAGAGACTCCACCACAAAGAGTAACGCATACAATCAATATAAATAAAGAAGGATTTGAATTAGGCAATAGAAATAACTTCTTGTTTCGTAAAGTTGTTGGACTTTTGTATAATGGAAAGATTACCAATGCTCAAGTATATGATACACTCAACACTATCAACGCTGGAGAACTTGAAGAGAATGAGATAGAAAAGATAAGTAAATCTATCCAAAAATATAATATACAAGCAAAAATAAAAGAAAAAAGAGAATACACACGAGGGGAATACTCTCAAACACTCTGGGATAACCATATCCATAACTATTCAGAAGATAACAAGATAGTATACTCCAGACAAGAAATAGCTCAAAGAGTATCTACATCCAAAATTCTTGCTAATACATGCCAAAAATTACTCGATGGATATATACTTAACTATAAAAATAGAGAAAAATTCACAAATGCAAACCTAGTCAAAAATACAAAAGTAAGTAAATCAACCATACAAAGATTTAGAAATAAAAGAAAACTAGAAGAGAGTATAAAAGCAGTGGCTTTCAGATATTATATACAAAGTTTCAATAATCTTTTAATAAGTGTTAAGGCAGATGACACCCTACCAAAAATACCCCTCAATATCATCAATAAATGTCTTAAAAATATCTTATATTTATATAGAGGAGGAGAGAAAGTCTTTAAGTTTGGATATGAGATGTTTCAAGGGAGGGGAAAGGTTGTGATTGAGAGAGTTTAGACCTAAAAAAAAGAGCCTATTTCGCCCTATTTGTGCGAATTTACAATGAAATTATTGTAAGAATTGGGAATAATTGTATAAAAATATGGATTTTAGATGCTAAAGTCTGTGTAAAAGAGTGTTATTCGTGCGTATATTGGGTTAAAAAAGTGCTAAAAAGAGGAAAATGAATAAAAAAAAGGCAAAAAAAAACATCATAGAAGTTGGCGGCGACCTACGTTTCCACAAGGGGACCCTGCAGTATTATCGGCGATGAGGAGCTTGACTGCCAGGTTCGAAATGGAACTGGGTATGACCTCCTCTCAATAACCACCAACATCTATGATGTTGATTGTAATCTATGTTAAAGTCTTTATGTAAAAATACATCTTATAATACTTCTAGTTATTTCATTAAGTAATTATACTTAATAAGACAGTAAACTAAAAAATAATTTTAAAAATAAGCCAAACGATCTATTAGTAATAGTCAGCTGAATGCATTACTGCACTTACACATCTATCCTATCAACCAGCTAGTCTTGCTGGGATCTTCAGGGAAAGTTCATCTTGGAGTTGGCTTCGTGC